>ERZ795061.26-NODE-26-length-129024-cov-8.598454_pt1 | contig 129024 bp, 133 predicted proteins | sample MGYA00375145_ERZ795061 | MGnify/ENA primary metagenome ERZ795061 (study PRJEB30190, sample SAMN05720144) | anaerobic digester metagenome | isolation source: active sludge of municipal wastewater-treating anaerobic digesters | place: USA | collected 2014-12-22 ... | reverse complement strand
ACATTACCTTGCACCGCTTGTTGCAATACATTTATATATACTTCGAATACGACTCTAGCTAGAGCATCGGAGGCATCCGAACTTCCCGAAGAACTGTGATCAACTTTCTGACCACGTATCAAATTAAGTTGTCGTAATTCTTTAAGTAGCCTATCGTTTTGAGGCATTTCTATAAGACCATTATAAAATAATGTCTTAAGAATCTCATATTTCTTTAGATTTTCAGAAGGATTAGTTTTTTCTGTCATTATTCCTTTACTAAATAATCTTTGAATAGATTCTGTACTATTCCACTGGTCAAATACTACTTTCTTAATATTAAAATTTTGGTGGAGTTTAAATATGATTTCTTCTACATTAGGAAAGTATACTGTTACACGTTTTTCTCGATCTGGAACCCAACATTCAATAAAATCTATTATAACTTTATATCTAGTATATTCTATTTCTTTTCCTTCTGTATTTACTGTTCTATAAGCTATAGTTTCTCCGTGTGCCATTGCTACAACAAACGCATCTTTCTTTTCACCCTGGTCACATGATATATAGTAATCTTTCATTTTATTGGGCTTAACTATTTCCAAAGATTTACCTATATAATGTCTAACACTTAGTGGTAATCCATCTCTGTCTACAGATTCTTGAAATTCCCTATCAAAGAAAATTACTGCTTGTGAATTCTTGACAATACAGGATTCTATTCTTTCAGGATATTCAAAGAAAGGACTTACTGCTGAGGGTGGTATAGCAAGAAAGTCTCTTCTAAAACCTTCTGGACTCTCATTTCTTTTACTCTTGAAAAAGCTTTGTTCTGGGCTAAATCCACCTGGTATAATATTGCCATTTGCATCCTTTAGAGGATTCATTTCAAAAGTAGTATAATGATATCCTAGCATTCTTTCTGCTTTATCAGGGTATTGCCTTCTTAGAGTATGAATAATACCACTTTGTTCTCCGCCTTTAAATGTACCAGATTGATATAATAATCTCATGCCATAATCATCTTCATACATAGGAGATGTAATAGTAACAACCTTAGAAAAAGGCATTAGAGATGTTGCTGCTTTAGCTACACCGTCATAAATAGCTTGTGCAACACGCTTTTGTGATTTAGCTTGTATATCATTCTCCGCTACATCAAAACGAGAAAGCTCATCAAATATACAGCATGCTGAAGTTTTACCTACTGCAGTTGCGGAGTTAGAATTTAGCGATAAAATAGCAACATTCTTTTCATAAAATTCTATACTTTGTGCTTTATGTTCAAATAATGAATTTACAGGAAGATGTTCTTCTCTTTCTCTCTCTTTTAACCATCCTATATACTTTTGATACCAAAATGAATCTGTAATAAGTGTTTCAAAGGTAGCATACGCCGTTTCTTTCGCTTGTGCTTCGGAGTTAGCAATAAATTGTATAGTAAGACGTTGCCCTTTAATCTGATGCAGCTCTAATGCTGGTTCCTTCATAGATAGTAATCTGTGCACTTGAAATGCAGCTATAAATGCTGCTAAAGCAGATTTACCACCACGCATACCTGCTATAAAAACACCTGTATCGTATTTTGGATATCCGGAATCGTCTAATGAATATAAATCGACAAGAAAGTTTTTTTGTAGTGGTCTTAGCTTAGTACCCAAAAATTCTTCGTGCTCACAGAATTCGACAATATCTGTAGTAAAACGTACTGGGCATTCTTTTTTACTAGGAGTTAAAAACGTGGGTAGAGTAGTAGTTGAAGGAGAATACGAGGGATCTAATAATCTGCTAGTTAATAAATCTGACATTGTTATAAAAATAATAATACAAATATAATCTTTAAGGTATTATTTGATATTTAGTAAACTATCAAAAGTTCCTTTAGAAAATTCTTCTAAGAGTGTAGCTGTAACTTCTTGAATAGTCAATTTATTATGCTTACACTTTTGTTTTACTTTCCAATGAATTTCACTGGAGATTAATACTAATATACTTTTTATCATTTTTCTATATCTATTTTTGTCTCATCCTGAAACATACTGCTAGCTTCAAGTTCTGTAAGAGTATTTTCTTCTAAAAATACTTGAAGTTCCAGTTTAATTCTTTGTATAATTTCGTAGACTGCGTGGTATGAAATTCCTAATTTTTTTGCAAGTTGAGTACACGAGGAAGATCCCAAAAAGTAATTATAGCAAACTTCTTTTACTGTATTACTCTTTGTTTTTCTTTCTGCTCTTTGCATAATAAATTCTTTATATTCTTCTTGCATTACATAGCTATTATATCTCTCATAAACACTATCCTTACTATTCATAAAAGGATCTGCTATTGCATTATCAACTATAACAGTATCTACTGGAATGTAAGATTTTCTTTTTGTTCTTTGACTCCATGCTTTAACTTGTCTTGGTAACATATTTCTAATGTAATAAGGGAAGGCGGAAATGGAAGGATTATACCCATATACTAATCGTATAAAGGTAGCGTAAGTTTCTTGAAGAATATCCTCATATTCTTCACAATCTTTGATATAAAAGTAGATCTTTCCTGCTATCTTTCTGATAAGAGGATCAAATACAAATACAATAAAGGCCAGTGCTTTATCAGAATCATCGTTTTGAGGATCTTGAGCACACAATACTGCTTCTTTTATTGTATCATATAACTCTTGTGTTTCCAATTCTGTTCTATTTTCAAAATTTCTACTTACTTTTGCATTTTTATCTAATGATTTCTCATTGAGAGAAATTTGTTGTTCTTGCGTATCCATTTAATTATAGATCTCTTCTCCAAATATGTGCTCATGTATATATTAAGCACTTTCATATTCCTCTTGTAACTTTTTATAAAAACTTTCACGAGATCTTGCCGATCTCTTTAATGGAAACTGAAGCTTTCCAAATTGATCTTTTAATTGTACTGCATTATCTGCATAATCGTATACTTTAGGTAGTAATATCTTATCTTCTGCTACACGTCTAATACGTCCTATTCTTTGTTTTAGTTTTGGTAAATTAGTAGATGGACAGGTTAAATGCAGTGCGGATAGAGAAGGGTAATCTAGACCTTCTTCAGCGATGCTTCGCTGTGCTACAATAGCTTGTATGCTATTATCTTGTCTGATTTCTTCCCAATTAGATTGCTTGCGTGTAGCTCCTATTAATAATACAACATTATATCCTAAATCTAATAAATATTGATAAAGATATTTACAATGATCTACTCTATCTGATAATATTAAAGGCTTATATCCTTCTTTTATGGATTCTATAATTTTTTCTAAAATTATAGTATTTCTTTGCTGATTTTTAACCAGTAGGCTTAAAAGAGAAACATAATCTACTTTTGTTACTCTTGCACCATCAGCCCATAGTTTTCTTGTAGGTGCATCTATTTTACAATTAGTCTCTACTATTTCATAGGTAAAAGAAGTAACACGATGTTTCAAGTCCTCTGCTCCTATAGAAATAAGAACAGGGCCTAAAATATCGAACATTAATATTTCTTTTTGATCTTTTCTTTTAACAGTACCTGTTAAACCTATTCTATATTTAGCAGGTATATTATTTACTACTAATTCAAACATTTTTGCTGGTGTATGATGGCAATTATGTACTAATATATTTTCCACAAAATAGTTATGATTATCTTCTATTGTAAGATCATAGACATAATCTTCGCCACGCAAGATGTCAAGTTTTCGTGAATCTGCGAGTGAGTAAAGCGTAATACTTTCCACCCCAATCCTTGTAAGAATATATCCTTCTTTTTGTCTAATTGTATCTGTTGTTTGTTTAAATGAGTATCCCCATCTACTTCTATTCCAATTTTTAATTCTTTGCAACCAATATCCAATTTGTAACAAGTTGGATATCCTGAAGTTCTTCCCATTTTGGTAGGAACTGGACATTCTTTTATCCAAATATCTTGTATGAAATTCAGAGAATCTAATAAAGATTGATGTTCTTTTGAACATGCCCGCCCATTTCCGCAATGTTCGAAACAATTTAAATCGTAAGTACCATTTTCTCGATTTTTTTGTACAGCTTTTTTTGCTATCTCTGGATCCTTTGAAGGATTGTTTTCCAACATTCTTTTGACAATAATATCTCGATATTTCAAATTTGTTCTTGTCATTGTCTCGCTGCTCGTTTTTCTGACATAAGCTTTTGAACATTCCCTTGAACAATATGCTCTTCCTGTCAGTCTGTAAGTTTCCTTTGTTTGAGTTCCAGATAATATTTCCACATCTTTTCCACAAATGTAACAGGGAATAATTGCAATCACTTTGTTTTTCTTTTTTCTTCTCGATAGTTCTTCCATAAATAATAGTATCCACAGTAATAAGTTCATCATTTAATACAAGATTTTTAGCTGATATCCATCCTTTAGTAGTATATATGTTATGATCTTCTGTACAAACAATACTTTTACCATTATTAAGTTTTATACTTATAAGATTTTTTCTTGATTTTTTTTGTATATTGTTAACTACAGATTTCCATTCTAATTCTTTAGTAGTCTCATTCGTAGTTAGAACAATATCTCCTTTTTGTACATCTTTAATATTTTTATATCCAGAATTAGTTAATACTTTAGAATACCAAGGAAAGCATTCATCGACTATAACTACACCATATTTTGAAAAGATATCTTTATTTTCTTTATACATCAGATAAACGGAATTAATAATTCCGATTGTTATATCACCTTCCCGTTTCTCGTCACCATCTAATCTTCCTAAAGTAAAATCTCCTTGAAGTCTTCTTTTAATTTCTTCTTCCCATTGTGTTCTAAGTCTATGTTCATGTACTAGAATAAGAGTAGATTTTTTTACTTTTGAGATAAAACCCAAAGCAGCAATTGTCTTCCCACCGCCCGGTAGCATTTCTATCAATCCACCCTCATTAGCTTTTAAAAGCTCTATGATTTCTAACTGCTGGGGTTCTAATCTTGTGTCTGTTAACTCGATATCTATATCTTTACCTTCATTTCTGTTATCTAAGTGGCGTAAGGATATATTATTCTTTTCTAGAAAAGTTTTAACTTTCTTAATAGCACCTCTAGGTACTACTATGCATTTTTCCTTTGTTTCGGATTCTTGAAAAGCATAATGTGCAAGAAAAGGACTGCATTTTGTGGTGCTAAAACCCATTTTAGATTTTTCAAAATATTCTGGATTTTGATAGGTAAAAATCTTAGCTAAATCATTTGCTTTAGCACCTAACTTACATAATGGAATATATATTTTATCTGAAATTATCACTTGAATATCCTGCTATATTTGGGTAGCTCAGAAAGATTTTCTGATTTAGTTAATGTATCTTTTAAAACTGCTAATCCTTTATTAATCACTTCGCTTTTGGAAAGAGCTTGACCATATTTTTTATAATATAGTTCTCTAACCTCTTTATCTAAAGAACAATAAAGGTTATAATCAGACATATAGATACAAATATTTCTACCATTCCTCATAAATACTTTCCTTATAATCTGATAGATAACAATACAACAATTCAAATGCTCTTTCTAATCTAAAGTAAACTGCTGGAAAAGAAAGATTAACTTCATCACATATTGATGCTTGCATTAAAGATGATTTGGCTGAATCAGGACATACTGGAACATCATCCATCCATAATTTAATAATCTGTTTTGTTTTATCTGGTAATTTATTTATAGCAGCTTCTATATCTAATTTAGTAATCTTACGAGTTTCTTCAGAATTTTCTGGACAAATAATAACAGAATCTAATTCTACCTCATGAAAATAAGTTTGCTTTCTAGCTGTTATAAGTTGTATTTCTTTTGCAATTTGATGCTTTATTCTAAAGTAGATATATTTTCTAACTAATTCTTTAGTAGGAGTTTTATTAACTCCTTCCCATATTCCTAGATTTACCAAGATTTTCCAATCCTCTGCTTCATATGATGGGAAAATCCTGGAATATTTATAAGAAAGTTTATTAGATAAAGGTTCATAACATTTAAATATTTTACCTAGAATTCTTTCTTTCTTAAAAGTATTTTTTTCTTGCGTATATTCTACATATAATGTTTCTACATTAGAATTCATGTAAAGCCTCCGTATAATTTGATAGCTATTATAGTTGAAAGTCTTTATCTAGTGAGAGATCTTCATCAAATGTTAATTCTGAAATAACTTGAATAGTTTGATCCTCCTTTTCTTGTTTATGTTGAAAAGCATTTTCATCTCTTCTTAGATTCTTTATTCTAGATTGGAGTATTTTAGGTAATTGTAATCCAGAATTTATAATTGTTACTTTAACAGAATCTTTTAAAAGTGGATCTGTAAACATACCCAATATTGATATAGCATTACCTACGCGATGCTTTATAATATCAAATATTTTCTTTGATATCAAGCTATAATTTCCAGATTGTGGTACGTCTATCGATACCAAATAACATTTGGATTCTTTATAATTATATCCTTCTACAAGTTGAGGATGAAAAAGTAAAGTACTTAGCTCCTCTTCACTTTTTCCACAATCTTCTGTGGTTAGATAGTATCTTCTAATATCTGTACAACCTTTTCCATAAGTTAAACTTCTAATTACCTCACCTCTATCTATAGAACCTAAACCTTGTTGAGCTGTTTTATTTTCACGTATAATTTCAGTAGATGAATAGAAAGTAGATAATATCATTCTATTTATCTTACCCCACCAAGTATCATCTTTTCCTACTTCTTCTATTAATAATTCATTATCTACCAGCATAAAGAAATCTGTTTCAAGTTTTAAAAGTTCTTTTAAAGTAATCAAGGAATTTTTTGCTGTTACGATGCCTAGCATTTTAGGTGGAAGAGTATAAATTACGCCTACTTTATACCCTAAACTTTTTGTATATTCTACTGCAGGAGCAATAAAAGATCCACCTGTTCCTCCACCACCTCCTGCAATAAAGATTGTAACACCATTCTTATTGCAATTCTTTCTGATAAAGGATTCAAATTTACTTTTATTATTTTCTATAATTTGTTTTCCTATCTTTAAAGATTTACCTGTTCCTGTTCCTTTTAAAACAAGCAATCTATCGGATTCTATCTCATATCCTCTTTCATCTATTTCGTCAGAATTAATAATAGACGTATAAAATCCCATTTTTTCAAATTCTTGAGATATTCGTAGACCGCATTGACCCAAACCTATAAATCTAAAGAATTTATTCATTCGATACTCCTTTAATTGATAAAGATTGCATTATTGCAAATGATTGTAGTGTATTGCGTGTTAGATTATTACATACTTCTATATACGTACAATTAATGCATTTTTCACATTGGTCTACAAAAGCATTTGCCTTAGATTCTTTAAATGCTAGTATATGTTTTAAACCAGAAACAGTCATACTATTTCCTGTAAGGACTTTGTCAGAATTAGCACAAACTTCTGTTAGATCTACATTCGCTCGATTGATTTCTGGTATACTTTCAGTAGGTGCTATAATATCTGTGTCTTCTATTTCTTCTATCTGATTTAAAATAGGAAGAAGCATTCCACCCATACAAGAAGGTAGATTTTTCTTTTCTAATCTGTCTATAATAAGTGAGTCATATGTAGGAGGTAATTTTTCTAAATTTATTTTTAATTTCATTATTTGATTCCGTAATTTAAATATAATATATTTCTTATAATGCAACAACTACCATTTAAACTTATAAGGTATCTATTCTATTACAATTATAAGAATTTCTTATATTTTGATTAAAAAAACTACCTTTAGATTGTGCTTCTTTAAATCTGTTATAAATAACTTCTGGAACTTTTAGATACTCGTAATATATACCAGTTTTGAATCTGATAATCATTTTGCTACTAGTTGAATCATATCCTGCTGCATCGATATTAGATGAATCTACTTGCTCAAGGACCATTGTAAAAACCTCTCTGATTTTATAAATTCTGCTATATCTACTTCTTTAAATATAGATTCTAGCATTTCTTCTAGTGTGCATTCGTTTGCATCTTTTTTAGATACGGGTGGGCACCATACTCGTACCTCTAAAACAGAAGATAGCTGTAATGCATCTTCTATTAACTGTAAACTAGCATTATCATTGTCTAACCCTAAAACTAGAGTTTTAAATCTTTTTAATGCTTCTCGCTGTTCTTTAGAAATTCTATTACCCAAAAACGCTAGAGATTGCCGTCTGGTTCTTTCAAACCAAATTTTATCAAAAATTCCTTCAAATCCATAAACTTCTTCCGTATTAAAAGGAATTGTATCGTATCCAAATAAGATATCCTTTCTTGGATATCCTACTACTGTATCACCTTCTTTATGATAACCATATACTTTTCTATTAGAAAGAGGACTTCTAATAAACCAAGTTCTTAGCTTTCCTTTATAATAAATAGGAATATAAATCCAGTTATGATAGGGTTGTCTAGGAGTATTAACCTGCCGTATATTCCATCTATGAATTTCTTCTTTAGTAAATCCTCTTTGGTATTCTAGATAAAAATTAGAAGTAATCGGTAGTGTATCTAATTCTCTAACTTCTGTAAATTCAGAGCATTCTTTTTTCTGAGATCTCTTTGACATTTCTTCTATAAGATGATTGTATACCTCTTCTTCGGTATTACCACCTTTTGTCTGCTCAATTACATATTTTTTTGCTTCATTATCATCTAGCTTTAATTCCATTTTTGCTAGAGTAAAAATATTACCTTTAGTTCCGCAACCAAAGCAGTGAAACTTTCCGTCATCTAAATGAACAAACATGGAGGGTTCTTTTTCGTTGTGATGAGGATTTAAACATTTAATTCTAGCATTATTACCAGATTTTTTATATGCTATATTAAGATCTTTAAGTATTTTTTCTACGTTATAGTTTTGCATATCTATTTAAATAATTTTTTAAAGAATCCTTCTTTCTTCTGTTCTATGATGGGTTTAAAAGAATCACAGTTAAATAATTCTTTTTCCAAAATAAATTTATTTCCATTAATCTTGCAATCTAGATAATAAAGATGAAATTCTTTTGTCAAGAGATTTAAATTTTTACAGGATTTACATATATCTACATCAATTATATTCATATGGGTACGTCCTCAGGATCTATATCTTTTTGGGCATTCAAAGTATCTTGAAATTCTGGTGTAATAGCACTATATCTAGTTGTTATTTTATCAAAAAAGAAATTAATAATCTTATTCCCTTCACCCATCCTCTGTTTAAGAATAATTACTTCCGCAATAGATTCATTAGGATCGTCCTCTAATTCTTCTGGTTCTTCTCCTGTTCCGTATCTATATTCATTTTCAGCTATCTGTTTCTTCATTGCTGTTTCTGGGTCATACCACGGTCTATGCACTGCTAAAATTAAATCTGCTACTTCTTCCCAGGCACCTGAGTTTTTCAAATCACTCATTTTTGGTCTTTTAAATTTTCTTCCAGATTCTAATCTATGTATCTGTGCAACAGGTATAATACATACACCTGTTTCCTTTGCCATAATCTGTACTTCATTTAATTTCTTTTCATAATCTGTAGCAAAACTATCACTATCTTGAAACTCTCTTATTTTACCAAATAAGTCTATTGAAACTACTATATATTCTTGTTTCAAATGATCTTGTAATACCATTATTTGTTCTCGAATAGTATCCAGATTTTGTGATGGCGTATCATTAAATCGTAGATACTTATTAGTAGCTAATCTATCAAGTTCATATTCTAATAGTTTCTTTTCTTCATCTGTTAATTTATCATAGTGCTTTATAATTCTTTCTACACTTATTCTCGAATTGTAAGAAGCTAGTTTACTGGCTAATGCATTATTATCCATTTCTAATGCAAACTGTGCAGAATAAATACCTTGATTAGCAAGGTTATTCATTGAACTTAAACACAGAGAGCTTTTACCCATCCCAGGCAAACCTGCAATAATACAGATACCCTTTGGTTTATATCCTTCAGTTAAATATGCATCCAATTGTGTAAATCCAGTAGTATAAAAACCTTGAGAATGTTTGCGATATTCTCTATATTCGTCTACGACTTGCTTCATATCTTTGAATTGAACTTGACTATAGGAATATCCTTTTTGAAGGATATCATTTACGTTTTGCATTCTTGCTGCTAAAAAGTTTAAATCTGATCTAGGATTTAAACATGCAGTATATATGGATTTATGGAATGTTGTTACTAATTCAGATTTAATCTTATCTAATTGTAGTTTAGAAATATGAGTGTCATAGTTTACTTCACCAACTTCTGGAAAGTTTTGAATTAAACTATCAATAAAGTTGTAATCTACATTATATCTTACAGGACAGGATTTTGACTTTAATAAAACAGCATCAGAATTAATATCCATCTTCTGTTCTTCTACTGCTTTAATTGCCCATGCTACCACTTGATTTTCTTTGTATCTAAAATCAAGATAATCTGTTTTTCTTATAAAAAGATCTCTATTCTTTTTATTTTTAAGAGCATTAGATAAAATTAATGCTTCATTATCTAAATCTATTGGCAATTCTGGTAGTGCAAAGGTATCTGACATAGATTCTATTTATACGTCCCTATCATATCATTTTGTATAAGATAATCTAATTGTTCTTTAGTAGAAATTGGAGAATTTAAGTTATTTTGAATTCTCCAGGCTTCTATTCGTGCAAATCTTCTTGGTGTGATAAAATATTGATATTTACTTGAGTCCATAGGAACTCTTTCAGTATCATAAACATCAAAAATTACATCTTCACACTTGAAGGTTAATAATTTTGCCATATTTATTTAAGATGTTGAAGAATAGGTGTAAAAGATCCTTGAAGTCTAACTTCTTCCACAGATCTATTAATAATTATTCTTAATTGACTAAAAATATTGTCAATACTTTTAGCACTAATATTAGATGTACAGATTATATGCTTATTATCATTTAATAAATCATTAACAAACCCAAATAACTGAGATTGTTTATAATTTGTAGGATTACATCTAGTGGTATCGAATGCGTCATCTAAAATGTATACTTGATACCCTTGTAATTGCTGAAAATATTCAGATCTTGAAGAAAAATTTGTAAACATCTCCATTAGTTTATAAAATTCAAGAAAAAGAACTTTCACATTAACTTTTAATAAGCTATCTGCTAAAACAGTAGCTAGGGTTGTATGACAAGCATTATCATCTGTACCCCAAATCCATAGAACCTGAGGACCTTCTAATAATTTTTGAGGGTTATCTATATAATTTTCTAAAACTTTAAGATATTCTGCATTTGAAGCAATAACTGCTGGTAATAACTTAGGCTCTAGCATTTTTGCTAGAGCTTTATAATTATCAAAAGAATAATCCCAGTATCGAACCGGGATTCTGGCTTCTATTCTTTTTTTTCTTAACGATTCTTTCTGTATTCTTTCCAGGCGGCATTTACACGGAGTAAATTCTTGCTCACCTGTTGCAGAGATTACTGGCATAAAGCCCGTTCCGCTACAGATTCCGTAAGGACATTTCAATATATTAACCCTTTAAATGGTATTATACTATATAATATTATATTATATAGTTTTTCTAAAAAGAAACAATAAGATTTTCTTGAGATTTTAAAAAATCTTGCCATTCTATTATATAGAAGGTTCTTCTTTCTTCATAGAATACCAACTTTAATACAATGGGATCACCTTGAAAGGTAGTTAATGCAGCGTATAAATCATTATATTTAATAGTTTTACTTTTCTTACTAGAAGTATAGAACATAATAGAGCCTACTTCTGCTTCTTGGTTACAATAACAAGATTCTATACATGCATAGTTCTGAAATATGGATCTATTACTAAATCCAAATCTCAAAATAGGTAATTTTCCTTGTTTATGTGCTTGTGATGTTAATTTATCTATTATATCTAACTTAATACTGTATCTATCTGATATAACAAATTTATCTTCTATAAGAAGAAATTCATTACTTGCATCGCCTCTTTTAAACCAGACATTTCCAGAACCTACATGTCTTTGTCCTGAAATATCTTTTGCAATTTCTTTTTCTCTCTTGGTGGATATCTTCTTATAATTCATCTAGCACCTTTTTATAATATCATTATATAATTGTGAAGTGAAAGAAGGATCCATTGCAAGAGCTTCTCGTAAAGCATTTTTACCTTGAAACGTTTTTCCGTTGCAATCGAAATAAGGTCCTCTTTGCTTTATTAGTGAAAAAGCGATACCTAAATCCATTATCTCTTTAATATGATCTATAGTACCAACAGGAAATTGTGGAGTTGCCTTAAAGTAATAATCATATGTGAACATTTCACCTGGTGAACTTATTTTACTTTTTTCTGCTCTAACTCTAGTTTGCTGACCATAATAAACAGTCCCCCAAGCAGCCTCTCTTCCGTTTTGATCTAGAAACTTATCTCTTTTAACTTCTAGAGCAAGAGAAATATGATGAGCTAAAGCATTACCGCCAGAGTATGAATCTGGTTTAGCATACATTGTACCTAATTCACTTCTAACTTGTGAAGTAATAAATACTGTAGGTTTATATGCTTCGCCAGGATCAAGAAGATCATCTGCTGCAAATGCTGCACCAATCTGTCTCATTAAAAGACCTGTTAATTTTGCTTCAACACCCATTGTTGCTTCTTCTGCATCTCGTTTTTCCACATACATTGGAATTGCAGCTTGGATAGAATCCCAAATAATTCCATCTACTTCTCTAGATTTAACAATCTTCTTAACAATATCAATACCTTCGTCCATAAACTTGGGTTCTGCAACCAAAAGATTATCGATATTAATTCCACAAGCTGACATATAATCGGTTTCTGGTATCTTAGTAATTTCTTGTTCTTTTATATCTAGATTTTGTAGCCAAGTTTCTATGTTTTTTATCATAGATTGTTCTACATCTGTTAGTTTATCTTTAGCTTTAAGATCTTTTAGAATATCTACCTGTTGATTATAATCATTTTCATTGATTTCATCGCCAGTATTTCTATTTGTAATAGATCTAACTATAGTAGGTCTTGGTTCTTCTACACCTAGCGACTTTTCATAATCTAGAAGAAGAAATATCTTACCTTGTGCTTTTCCACAATTACACACAGGTATATTTTTATAATTAACTAAAATATTTGTCCATCTATCGTATGTTTTTGCTTCAAAATATTCAGGAAGAACACCTTTACAATGTCTGCATAGTCTCTGATTATAAGCAAGCATTTGGTAAAGCTGACTATTCTTTCCGCTACTTTTATGACCATATAATAAAAGAATTCTTTTATAGGTATATCCACCACCAGTAATGTGATCAATACCAAAAGAACCACTAAAATATCTTTTAACTGCAAAAGATTTAGCTTTAGTAAGAGTAGTAATTTTGGTGGTACCAAATTCTTTATTTATTTGATTAATTACTGGAGATAGTTCTTTATCCGCAACAAATGTACTTTCTTTCTTTTCTTTAACTTTTACGTCTGCCATATCTACTCCTTAAGTTATTTTATCCAATTATAGGTTTTATCAAGTATTCGTATCCCATCACCCAGCCCAGAAGGTATTTCGAATAATTCTAGAAAATCAGCTGGTAACTTATTATAAGCTTCTTGTAAATAAGCACACATAACTTCTGGATCTTTAAAATGATCATCATTTTCTTTTAACATATGAATATATTCTGTAAGAGCTCTAGAACATCTTTCTTCAGACATACCCTGACTACCAAGAAAAATTGATAACATGGTATAAAATTTTAAACTATTTAATACATCCTTTTCAAATGTTATTTTACCAAGTGTCTCCATATTTTCCTCTAATTTTAATTTAATTATCCATTCCAAATATGATTGGCGATTCCTAATATTACTATAACTATAAATGGGCTTAAAATCCAATACAGTGCAGCGGTACTATTAATAAGAACACCTATAGGTATTGCTCCAAATAACCAAATCCAAAATAATAATCTTACTATTCTACCAAGAATTCTTTTTTTTCTACTCTGGTTTTGAGGTGGAGGATTATATATTACCATAAATATCCTTCTCCTTTAGAACAATGAATTTACTTCTACATTACAGGTTCTTTTACCTTGTCTTTCGAAATCTAAAAACACATTTAAATTAGCAAATACTCTTGCTTGATTTCTTTCACCAAATAAATCTGAAGGTGTTATAAATGGATATCTCTTGCACAGATATTCTATATATTGATTTACTTGTTCAAGAAAAGCTTTATTACCTTTTTTATGTGATTGCATTAAAAATTTATATCCATCTGGACCTTTACTTGCTTTTTCTACAGAAACACTAATTTCTTTTTTGGAATATACATCGTCGTCACCTAACACAACCTTTCCTTTAGAATTAAAAGGTATAGATAACTTTCCATACATTCCTATCATAAACCAAGAAGTTGAATCTACACTAAACCAATCGAATGATTTCATTAAATCAAAAGATGTTACAGCAAATCCATGAGTTCTAACTTCCTTCGGTACTTTCTTAAAAGTTTCGTCCAACCAAATGGTTCTCTGAGGTGTCATAACATCATTAGAAGGAGATATACCAATATAAGCAGGTTTTGTATCTAATAATCGTAATAATGCTTCTTCTGAATCACCTTGGTGGAATACATGAATTACATTATCAAATTCATTTCGCATGATATCATAATTCTTAAATCCTTCCTCTATTGCATCATTAATTTGCTGCATAGTAGGTGATTCACCTTGTTTTCCTGGAATAACGTCTAAATTAACATACCATACTTCATTAAATTTAGATCTGTGTTCTTTTTCAAATTTTCGTAAAAATTCAATATATTCCATTACATCTAATTTACCACCTGCATTCCAAACAGAAAAAGCTCCAGAATCTATAATAAGATTTACGCCATCTATACCTTTATCTCTTTCTCCTGTTATAGGATTAATAGCATCTGTGCCTTGAACATAATCCAAAGCTTTTACTATCTGCTCTGGATAATGCTTGGAGCCAAGTAAGTTCTTGGCTCCTAAGTATTTGCAGATATGATAATAGCGTATGAAAGCAGAAAGAACTAATCTCTCCATCTATTGCCTTATCTCCCTTGCATATCTAGAAAATTCAACATGAAAATCATAATTATACTCACCTATTGAATCAAATACACGAATTGGGTTGATATCTAAACCGCCCCTACGTGTGTACCGAAGTTCTACACGTAACCATTTTGGGTTAATTTTAAACATGATATCGTGCATAATTCTTTCACAACACTCTTCATGAAATTCTCTGTGATTTCTGAAAGAAATTATATATTTTAAAACAGAATAAGGATCCAATTGCGCAGAATTTGGTTCATAAGAAATATAAGCAGTTCCCCAATCTGGTAAACCACTGTGTCTACAGTTAGATTTAAGTAAATCTGTCTTTAGAAAAATAGGATAATTATATAATGAAGGTTGAATTTCAAGCAAATCTGGGTCATAATCATATGAATACTTATCACAACGTAATTGATCTATAGGATAGTAATACTTAGCAAAATCATGAATATAATTTGTTTCTATAAAGTATGCTTCTATAGAATTACATTTAATTGCTTGTTTTAAATCTTGCTTAATAATATCTATTATATTACCTTTACCTAATTTTTCTACTATAGTGTTATTAAAAGAATTAAAATAAAGTTTTAACGATTTAGATTCTATAATAGATTCACTATCTGAATCATAAGCAATACGAATCATTTTATTTACAGGTTTTCCATTTCTATCCAGATAAGATAATTCATAACCATTCCATACATCTAGACCTACAAAAGGAATATACTCATATCCAATTGCTTCACGTGTAGGTTGTCTTTTAACTGGAAGAAGCAGAGTAGGATCGTACTCATTAATATATGCTGTTCTAGAACCTAGAGGAGTTTTTAGATTATCTATAACTTTATCTATAATCTTTTTTGCATAGTCATCTAACGATTTAATTGATTGTCTAACCTTTTCTTCTTGCTCGAAGTGAACATCTTTTGAAATTATCAAAAGCCAATCTTCCCACATTCTATCGAAAACCCAGTAAATAATCTCATCTTTATTTTCATATGATTTTACATACTCTTCTATTTCTGCAATATTATAAATAGAATATACTGCAAATCCAGTACTTCCTGAAAGTTCTACACCAGTAAATTCACATTTATAATTTGCTTTTCTGAGTTTTTTAAAAGCAAAACATTTAGATATAAATTCTATTATATTACTCATACATACTTCCTTAATGTAAATTTGAAGGATCACCTTTATCAGTGATACTTTGCATAATTGCATTACTTAAAATATCTAAAGTTTCTAAAACAGTATAAGCTAAATTTCTAATCTCATCTTCTGATGCCAGTTTGGGATCATTTAATATTTCAATAATTCTTTGTGTGGTTAGAAAATGTACTGTATCATCATCTCGTATAGTATCCATTATTACTTTTTCTTTCTTTCTAAAAAAATTATTAAACATCTAAAGTACCTTTCTTATCGTAACTATGTAATACTGCACCAACTTTAAAAAAATCAGACATCCTACAAGAAATAAATCCTGTTCTATCATCTTCTTTTTTTGAATCATTCCATTTTAGATTTCTGGGATAGTTGAAGTTATTAAGCTGAACTGGCATATTAAAAATGCCACTATCTATAGCTTTTCTTCTATCAAAAATTAACCACTTTGTTATTATATTACTAGTATTTATATGACCAAAGAAATACCTATCCCAAGTTACTTCATCTCTTTGAATTTTATAGTATTCACTATATTTTTGATTAGGTACATCAGTATGATCATAAGTATGCACACGAAAAGTTATACGATCCCAATGCGGTTTATCATTTAATAATCTACATGCATAACTGACATTAATTGCTTTTTGAATGATTATAAAATCAGATCCACCAAACTTGTCTTCTTCAAAAGAACATTCATGTAAATAAGTTTTAGAAGGAAGCAGTTTAATGATTTGTTGAACATACTGATATCTTTTTTTAGATATCTCTATATTTTGTTGTTTAGTATATACCATTATGTATTCTTTTTAACTAAATTTAAAAATTCTGTTCTAGTTTCTAGTTTTTCAAAACTTCCGTAGACTTCTGACGTAGTAGCACTTGAATTAATAGCACCAACGCCTCTGCAAACCATGCAATTATGTACACCTTTTACCACACAAATAGCACCTTCAGGTTTAACATGTTCGACAAATTGTTCAATACATTGTTTAGTAAAATCCTCTTGAAGTATGGGTTGTTTAGCTAAGAGTTTTATAAATCTAGGAATCTTCGAAAGACCCAACATTTTATCAGAAGGTATATATCCAAAATCTACACGATAAGCTACAGGAAGTGCATGATGTGGACACATTGAATAACAATTAATTGAATCAATAATTATCATTCCTGTATAATTACTTGGAAAATTGGTTTCTAATATTTTTGTTACTTCGTGTTTTTGCGAAAGACCTATACACATTTCTACCCAAGCTTTTGCTATCCTATAAGGTGTTTTCTTAAAATTAGGATCATCCAAAGAAATTGTCGAATATGTTGTTAAGGGACTGGTAGATTCTGGTGCTGTTACTTCACCTAAACCCTCAAGAAGAAGTCTTGCTCCTTCTTCCATTTTCTTAAACGATTCTTTTTGGAGTAATTTAATTAGTTGTTCTTCCATATATTAAACACCTTTTATTTTAACTGAAGCAAATTTTATAGATTTATGAAAGTCTTTAAATTGTTCTAGTACACGAACACCAAATTCGTATACATGCAAATCGATAAGTTCTTGTAATCCTATTGCTGGAACAGGTATATTCATATCTGTATCTATATTAATACCTACGTGGATTAAACCAGAAATATGACTTACTGTAGCAATAGATACAGAAAGCTTCTTCCAAACTTCTCCATCCAATGTTTTAACTAGAATATCATCACCTTTCAGTTTAACTAAATAAACTATAATATTTGATTCTGCTAATATATCTTTAAGAACATTTGTACAAATCTGCATAAAAGCTCTTTGATATAGTACTGCAGTTTCTATATTGATGTTAAAGATCTCTATAATAAAGTTAAGAGCTTTAGGCGACCAGATATAATCATTTTCTTTTACATCTTCAATATCTACCATATGATCAGTTTTTACATCCATTTTTCCTTCAAAAGCAAAAACAGAATCTCCTATCATATTAGCAGTTTTAAAATTGAATAGACTATGAAGTTGATCACCTATATAATCTATATTTTCATCTGTGTAATAAAACGTATCTAATGAACTAAGCATTAATTTCTCCTAAGTGGATCTTTTACACCAGCTAGCATAAATCCTTTTTCTCTAACCCTACATGCTGGACATACACCACAGGGTTCGTCTCTTTGTGGATTATAACAAGACCAGGTTTTTGAAAAATCTACATCCATATCAACACCGATACGAATAACATCTTCTTTAGTATTAGTAATAAAAGGTGTTAAAATTTGATAGGGTTGATCGTACTTTGCAGCAATCTGTAAAGTTTTTTCTAATGCATCATGAAATTCTCTTCTACAATCTCTGAAAACATCGAAATCTTCTCGTGTTGGACTAGTTGCAATTACACCGGCATTTACTTTATCTGCATAACTAGCTGCGATACTAATCATCATAATATTTCTAAATGGAACAACTGTATTAATTGTATCTTTTAAATCATCTGGAGTTCTAATAGATTTGTCTACTAGAGAAGAATCTGAAAGTATATTGCCAGTTAACTTTACTTCTTCTAGAAATAATCCTAATTCCTTACATGTTTGTTGTGCGGCATAAAATTCTTTTTCTTTATGACTTGATCCATAGTTAATATAAAGAGGAAATACCTTATCATATCTCTCTTTCACCCAATACAGCATAACTGTTGAATCTAAACCACCAGAAAGAAGTACTACGCAATTTGTATCTCTACCCATAATCTTTTCTCCTAAGAAAATAAATTAGGAAACGGTCAAACAACATTTCTGTTGATATTTCTTCCTTAAAATTCTAATATATAAAAAGTTTAGGTTGTCCATTTTCATCTCTTTTAACTACTATATCTTCTGTATTACTATTATCTATTTCATATTTATATATTTTAACAATAGGTTTATCTTGATCTGCACTACCAAAAATTTCTATTCTTTGTATATAACCTGGTGATTTTCCTTCTAGATCTCTAACACATAATTGATAATTAGAAGCAATAGAATGAAGATGATCACAGCTACAATCATTATAAGTTTTACCGCAAGAAGAACAAACAGTAAAAATTCTTAAATCTTTATCAAGACCCTCACATCTTGCAATAATATCTAAATCGGAGATATATGTGTTTAACGTTAATTTAATAGGTTCTGCATTATGACAATCACCAGAATCGAGTGTAAATGCTGCTATATTCTTTTCAGAAAGAAAAGAAAGTATTTTACACTTACCATCAGAAGTTGTAATTATTTTCATCCTTCTTACTCCATAACTACACTTAATCTTGTAGAAATAATCTGTGATAAGAATTCTATTTGTTGCTCAGTAAATCCTACTTGTTTTGCTTTTTGAATAAAATTTTGATCTAATACTTTATTAAAGGTCTCACTACCGAAAAACATTTTATTTTTCTCTGCTTTTGGATGTAAATTCCAGCATGTATTGCAGCACTTATAGGTATGATATGCACCATTTTTACAATAATAATTCATAACATTATACTCCTTTTTTATTGCCCCAAATAACTATCTGTTGTCTGGAAGATAAATTCCATCCTTTTCTTAGGCAAACAGGGACAAGTAGTTTGCTTGATTTTCTAATTTCTTCTATTGAAGTACCTTTAGGCATTAACCAAATATTATTATCTAGATCCAATTTATATGATTTTATAAAATCTAAAACAATACTTAGTTCTTCTTCTGTTCCTATAACAAATTTAAAGATATGATTCGTATATAAAAATCTATCTAAAATTTCTTGATTATATCTTTTTATTATATCTTCTGAGTATAGTTTTGGTGAAACAATCCATAAATCTACGTCTTTTTCCAATTCTCTATCTTTATGAATCAAACCATTTGTTTCTACTTCTATAAACCAATTATAAAAATCTTTAACTAAAGATGTTAGTGGGTTTAAATCTTGTAAAGTTGGCTCACCACCTGTTATAGTTAGCATATTAACTTTTGGATTTGCAATATACATCATACTTAAATGTGCTGAAATACCTTGATAATCATATTTATCTCCAGATTTCCAGCTATATTTAGAATCACAGAAAGGACATGAAGCATTACATTTTGCAAGTCGAATAAAATGGGAAGGAACCCCTTCATGAATTCCTTCTCCCTGTATGGACGTGAAGCTTTCTGTAATATCTAAATTCCATTCTTTTTCTGTCATATTGCCTCCCAAGGAAAGATTAACCAAATATGATCGTCATATTCTTTTTTGAAATAATTTGGTTTAAATTGTGTTTTATTTTTTATTGCATATGTAAGTGTAGTTAATTCTTTAATATAATACTTCTTTGATAAAAATTCTGTAATTCTTTCTAAGGATTCTCCTTTATCAGATACATCGTCTACTACTAATATTCTATTATATTCTTCTTTTCTAGAAAGATTACATTTAATCTTTGTATTACTATCATATCTAGAAAAATATAGTATTTCTACTGGAACATGAAATTTATGACTTAGAAGAACTCCTATAGGAAGACCACCACGATGGACTGCTAAAATTACATCTGGTGTTTCTTGTACTCTTAATTCTCTACAATAGGCAGCAATATCATCCCAATTAACAAAATTAGCCTTTTTAAAAGACATTAAAAATCACCACACTTAGTTAGTATCTGAATGAGTGTAAACTAAAATATCATTCCCATTGCATTCGGTAGCAATACCACATCCTGTAGCGGTTTCCCATACCGCTACCTCTGCAACAGAAAGTGTAGGATAATCTTTTTGTAACCAATCTTTAGTAAATTTGAAAAGTGATCTTGCCATATTTTCTGCTGTAGGATTTTGTTTCATGATAAGAACTCTTGAAAATTTATCTTGAAAAAAAGCTAGAATTTCACAATCCGGTTCCTTAGACCAAAAAACAGTTGCGTGATCAAAAAGATCTATAAAATCCTTAATAGGTTTTAAATCTTTAAAATCTATAATCATTCCTGCATGATCTAGACCACCTTGTATTGTTACTATCCAAGTATAGCTATGACCATGTATATTATTCTTGCAACGAATCGATGAAGCTTCTCTTACTATATGGGCTGTTTCAGTAGTAAATTTTTTTTGTATTTTCATTCTACTTTTATCCTATTAATTAATTATAATATAAAACTATTAGATATTTCTAGCTATTTTTAATATAGTTATAAACACTTAGAAAATTAGAAAATTGTCCTTCATCCGTAATTAATAATGGTGCTTTTACATTATCACTATATTTGATATAAATTAAATCACTAGGTATGGATCTAACCAAACTTGCTAGTAATCTAATATTTAAATAAAATGTAATATCTTCTTTCGGTGAAACTGCTTCAATACTATTTATAATCTCTAATCCTTCCTTTGTACCTTCAGAAGCTGCTGCTAATTGTAGATTACCATCTTTAGTAAATACTGCAGAAGCCATTAATCGTTGGTGTATATCTGCAAATGGTGTTAGTTTTTCACTGACTTTTTGCAATCTAGATTTCTCCACTGCAAATTTGTACGAATAATTAGAAGTTATATCTATGATTTTATTATAATTTGGAAAAGCACCATTGATTTGTGGAGTAATCATTTTTAAATTATCGCATTCTATAATATTAAGATTATTTGCTTTGTAAATTAGAATATCTTTATTCTCTGGTAATGATGATATCAAATCAAGACTCTCACTCAGTAAAAATACTGTATTTTCTTGCTTTATATCATTAGAATATACCCCGCATATGTTTCCGTCTGCTGCTACAAAATTACCATCAAACTGAATGCCATTTAAAAAAGGTCTTGCCGCATCATTCGCAATGCAAGGATCCAAAAACTTAAAAATTTTACTAAATTCTGCTGCATTAGTAGTTAATAATACTTCAGATTGTTCTGATATATTTTCAAAAATGTAACTTAAAGAATTTTCAGAAGAAAAATAGTTAAATTTATAAGAACTATTACCATCTTTTACAACTAAACGAGTTTCTTTAAAATCAAAATCTAATTTCTCTTGTTCACTATATTTTACGACATGAGAAATGCCTTCTGCATCAATAAGATAACGAGAATCTTCGCAATTTACTTCTCCGTATGAAATTTGTAGACCATAACTTGAATCGTAAGCGTATAATGTTAAATTATTATTCTTAAAATCCAATTGAACTTGTGAGTATAAAGGTGATCCACCACTTTTCTTGCTTTTCGTTGTTATTTTGCTAATATAATTTAAGCAATTTCTTAGATTTTGAGTTTCAAGTAAAACTTTCATATAAAATATCCTCCTATTTCTTCCATCTCGTTAAAACTTCTGCGTCTGCTACTAATGGAATTGTTACTTTTGGTAAATTTTGTGTCATAAAATATGGTAATTTTTCTACCATTAACTCTACTTCTTCAAAAGGCGTTTCTAGAACAATTTCATCATGTATAATCATGATAGGTTTTGTTTTTAACTGTTTCTCGTCTATAAACTTTTGAATTCTAATAAGACCAAAACAAGCACAATCACTAGCAGTGCCTTGAATTGGTGTATTTACGGCTTGCCTTAATGCACCTTCACGAACTTTTTGATCTGAACTGTGTACATACGGCAAATATCTACGTCTTCCGTGCAATGTTTGTACATATCCATTCTTTAAAGCAAAAGATTTTGTTTTATCTATCCATCTTTTTACATTAAAATAAGTATTGTAAAATTTGTCAATAAAATCTTGTGCTTCTTTTAATGAAATATTCACATCTGAAGCTAATGAATTTGCTGACATTTGATACGCAATACCGAAATTAATATTTTTTGCTAGAGATCGTTTTGCTTTATGATCTGGATTATTTTCTTTATCAAATATCTCTGGTTTTATACCAAACATTGCACATGCAGTATAAGCATGGAAGTCATATCCAGATGCAAAAGCATCTATCATTTTCTTATCGTCTGCCATCATAGCTAGAATTCTTAATTCTGCTTGTGATAAGTCAGCAGTTACAAGTTTGCATCCCTCTCTAGGAATAATCATATTACGAATACGGTTATCTCTAGGTATATTTTGTGTATTAGGTGCACTAGAATTATGAACACAGATTTCATTAGCAATAAAATTTGGATAATTTTCTATCTCTAAATCCCAAACATGATATTTACCTGCAGGTTTAACTGATAGAATTACATGATTAGTTGATATATCATAATACTTTAATAATCTTTTAAACTTATCTTGACTTATATGCAATTCACCTGCACATCTATATATAGGATATTCATAATCTTTATATTTATCCCATACTTTAAAAACATCTTCTTGAGAAATAAAAAACTTACCTCTTGAGAAACAGTCACAAAGTTCTTTAAGATTGATACCTTCTGTTTCACATTTTTGTTTATATGTTAAAAAATCCATTGGAATATGCGTAACTATACCTTTGGCATCCTTTAACATTTGAATAAGTTCTTCTTTAGTTTTATAAATATATGTTGGATTATCTTTACCATATTTTAAAGATTGTAATCGTTTTGCATGCGCTTCTGATGTATGCATGTGCCTTTCACTAACTATTCCTTTTTCGTATAGCAATCTAGAATGATATCTATTATGTTCAGCACTATCTAAAATTTCCAAATTAGAAATTCTGTTATTAGAAGGATTGTGATCTATATGATGAATATGTGTCTTTTTAGGATCTGCCTTAAAATATACTCTTTTTATAAATCTTTGTTCGTCTTCACAAAAAGAATTTGTACCATATAGTCGTGGACGAGGATCATAAGAGTAAGTTTTTCCTTTTCTTAGGTGATATACCTTATCATAATGTTTTAAATCTTTAGCTTCTGTCCAGCCATTATACTTATGTAGTATTCTATGTTCAGGTGTACAAATTAATTCACCTATTTTTCCATTTCCTGAACTTTGCCATTTAACTCTTACACAATCACCGTATCCGCTATATGATTTATTTAATACTTTAGAAATAGTTAAATTTCCATCATTATCATAATTATAAACAAAATCTCCTGGTTGGACATCTTCTATATTTTTTTCTTCTCCTACTATAGCAATCTTGGTACCTTCAGCTATACAAGATAATCTGCCAGTTGCGGTAGCATGCTGCAAAAAAGATGTATGAATTCTTCCAGTAACAGGATCTACATGATTTTTAAATCCATCCAAGTATGTAGAATTTTCTTTCTCGAGTTTTCTGTATTCTACAATTCCATTTAAAATAGGATGTTTTTTAGCTAAATACTCTATAGCATTTTTATCGGTGGAAGGCATTTTTACTCCACTTTTTCCACCATTAGTCATATATTCTTCTTCTACTGGAATTCTTAAATGATCATAAATAACTTCTCTTAATTCTTTTGGTGAATCCATATTAAATTCTTTCTTTACTTTCTTAAAAAAAGAATTTTTTATTTCTGCTGTTCTAGCACGATTCTCGTCTAAAAGCATATCTATGTAAGGAGTATCTAGAAGAATACCGTTCTGTTCTAATCGTTGTAGTGTAGAAGAAAGAGGCATAATTAAATCATAAAATACCTCTTTAAATTCTGAATCTATCTGTGGTTTCAATCTCTTATAAATTTGAAAGGTAACATCCGCATCCATTGCTGAATAATACTCTAAAGCTGTTAGTTTTGTAGATTCTAATTTCTTTTTAAGCTTGTCTGAAACAAAGGTTACATAAGTCTGTAATTCTTTTTCTTGTTCTTCATTTATTATAAAAATATTTGGATCTTCTTCTAATAATGTTCTTCTTAATTTCTTTGCTGGTGTAAACTTTTCAAGAAATTTACCATCTTCTTCAGTAGATAAATGAGAAAAATATTCATTTGCGATATTAGTTTTAACTACTGGTTCTGCCATATCATCAAATAAAGAATTACATTCTACTACTGGAACTCTGATTACTTGTTTAGTTTTCTCTGACTTCTGTTCTTTTTTCTTTTCTTCCTTCTTCTCTTGTTCCTTCTTTATCTCCTTTTCTTTCTTCTCTGCTTTCTTCTGCAATATTCCATTTTGATGACCTGCTATTCCACCAAATTCTTCTAGAATTGCTTTGTAATTTCCTTCTCTTGTTAAAAGCCAAGACATAACCTCCAAACTATAAAGAGATTTTCCTTCACCTTCAAAAGTCATTGTAGTTGTATGATAAGCCAATTGGGTATCAAAATAAAAATTTGCTACATTAATACCAATAGCTTTTAGAAAAGCAGTATCAAACTTGCCGTTTTGAAATACACATTTTAATTCTGGTTTTTCTAGAAGTTTTTTTAAGCACTCAAAATATGGAAGTATATCTATCCATCTTATATGTACACCTTCACCGCATTTTGCACATAAAGAGATATCTGTTATCCTATCTTTTCTAGGATTTAACCCTGTTGTTTCTAAGTCAATGGCACATTCTTCAATAGTATTTAAATACTCCAGATATTCCTTAATTTCTACAGGATCCTGAAGTGATCTCGGATTAGAGTTAATTTGTCTTACTCTGGGTGCTTTTAATAATTCTATAGCCTGATGAAGATCTTGCATAAATTGCTTTTCTACAAGTTTATCTCCACTGTATCCTAAATAAGCAGGATGCCAAGTAGGTACAATATGACATTCTAATTGTGGATGATAATACGTTCTTCCACGAACAGATGTCATACTTAGACCCAAATGTAATAATTGAGTTACAGGTATAGATCCTAGAGTTAATATTACAGTAGGTTTTATTTTATCTATTAACTGATATGTTTTTGCTGAACATAATTTTATTTCTTTAGCAGTAGGTGTTCTATTATGAAGAATAGTTTCACCTTTTCTATTTAAACTTTTAGAAGTAGGTCTACATTTTACAGCATTACTTATATAATATTTGATATTTAATCTATCGAGATATGCTTGTAGTCTTTGTCCAGAAGAACCTACAAAAGGTAATCCTTGTAAGTCCTCTTGTTCTCCTAAGGCTTCTCCTAAAATAAGTAATTTTGCTGATGGATCGCCTCTTCCTGTAACACAAGGATGCTTAGCATCCTTCCATAATCCACATTTTTCACATAAACTATTATGATACATTTATCTCTTAGGTCCTATTGGGCTAACTTCTGCTTCAGAAATATAATGGGTCTCTACTTTTCCAGTATCCAAGGCAGTTTGTAGATAAGAAAGCATCTTATCCCTATCAAAAAAGGAGTAACTTATAATTACTCCTTCCACAATTAAGGTTAAATCGAATCTTTTCATATTAAAAGATTTATATCTTGATATTTTTTTCTTATAGATAATAAAACTTCTTCTTGATATTTCTTAAGCTCTAAAGACGAATTGGGTGTGTTATATATCTGATAATCTCTGCAAATTCTTGCAAGAATATATGCGTCTGCTAAATCGTTCTGTCTAATTTCTATATTGTAATTTTTATAGATATCTAACATTATTGTATCTTTTCTACTTTGTCCTTGACCAGAAGCATATTTTTTTAACTGATTAGGTGCTATTAAAAGATATTCTATGTTTCTTTTAAAGAGATGTAATTTAAAAATTCCAGCCCATTCACCTAAATCAAATAATCTACCTTGTTCTGTGCCTAATGCGGGACTCTCAATACAACAATATAATATATGATTCTGATCTAAAAATTCTATTAAAGATTGTTCTAAAAAAAATAATCTTTCAACGCCTCTAGAACCATCAGGAGGCGTCAAAAGATATTGTTTTACTATGTTTGCAGATTTATCTAGAATTACTAGACCACTGGAATTCAAAGAAAGATCCGCCCCCAGATAATAGCACATGTATTTAACCTACTTTATACTCTGTTTTACAGCTCGGACATATTGTTTCAAAAACTGAAAACAGTGTGCCGCATTTAGCACAAGGTTCTTGAAGAACATTATTACAAGCAGGGCAAGTTACAGAATTCATTGGAATTTCTTTTTTACAATAACCACAAATCTCCTTAGCTACTGGGGCTGCTACTCTAGAAGCTACTCTAGAAGGTGTGGCTGCTTGAGGTGGAACTGCTACTTGAGGTGCAGGTTGTTGCACTTCAACTTGTCCTTCTTGTTGTCTTGCTAGAGATTCTAGTTGCATAATCCAGTTGGTACCTTTGATTGTATCTATTCTGGATATTGTATTTCTTAGATACTTCAAGATATCAGAAGATGATGTTAGTTTTGCTTCTTTCTGTAGATCATTTCTTGTATAAGATTTTTCATCTTCTGTTAATGGGCCGATAACTACATTAGGAACATTTGCACCGGCTTTTAGAATATTATGTTTTGTTCCATAACCTGTTCCTTTCTTAAGATAGTTGATATCATATTCTGATAATTCACCATCATTAAGACGAACATCTTGTAGATTTTTATATGCCATAACTCCCATTTTTAGAAGCTTAGTTTGCTTATTTTCTTTACACCAAAAATAAAGAGTACCACTCTCATCTTTATCGGGATTTCTTTGAATAGCATTAAAAATATATTCTTCTCTGGGCTTCCAAGATCCTGCATCACCGGTAGGATCATTATTGTAAGCAACTCTGAGTAGAAGCTCTGGATCTTTATCCTCCCATACATATTTTCCTTTGTTAGTAACAGGATCTTTTACTGATTCTAGAATACCGCCTTTATAAAAATTCTCTTTATCACCTAAAAGTTTAAGAAGAATACTTTTACCTTCAAAATCGTTTTCAAGAATAAAAGGTCTTTTCTTATCATCATCGCAGATAATCCAAGATACATAATAACGTTCAACACCATTAGGTGTATCTACTAATCTGATAGGATTAGGTACTTCTTTTTGAATTTTAATTTCCCTGATGTTATAATCAGTTTTTTTAGATCCATCAAATTCATCAATTTGTGAGGCATACCGACTCATTTTATCATTTACATCTGTCATTTTAAAACTCCTTAATTTATATTAGCTATCTGGCCTTATTATATGGCTAGTTATGCTTTCTTATTAAGATATAATTCTTTATATTTCTTATCTATTTCTTTAATCTTTTTTAAATGCAAGCGATTACTTGTATAGGAATCATCTAACAAACATGCTACAGCTCTGGGGTTAATTATGGATAAACTTTCGTTTACAGTTACCTTAACATTAGAATTATCTAACGTAGTAGATGTAATAGAATTAATTCTTTTACCACCTAAATATCTACCGTCTGTCACTGCGAATATAGCTCTTAAAGGTAAAAGATCAAAACCCATATCAAATATATTAACACCCCAAATACTTCCTATCAACGAATAATCTAGTAATATCTGTTCTGTTATTTTATCAAAATCCTGTGCTGGAAAGTTTTCTTTATTTTCTAGTATGTCATTACTAGCCAAAGTGCTCATTAAAAATTTATCTACAACAAGTCGATGTCTTTCTACTTCGTATTGCACAGTTTCTAAATTAGATTTGGTAATTCCTTTATATGTAAAATCATCAGAAATAACTTCATTATTTTGTTCACTTGCTTTTAGCAGCATGTGTTTGAATATTCTATCTTCTTGTGCAATTACTTTTTTTAAAGCTTCCTCTTCAGTTGTTCCCGAAGTACTTAAAATAATATCTTCCAAAAATGAAACAGTTTTTTCTTTATCCTCTACACAAATTTTAATTACTTTATCTTCTAGTTGAATTGCTTTGATTGAAGGTATATTCTTATCTTTTTCGAAATATATACTTCCAGATGGATCTACTTCTCTTAAAACTTTACTTGCTAAGCTATTTTCTGTAAATTTTTCTCTTAGATTTTTTCCATTCATGTTATTGCACCTTTCTCTGTATGAGCATTTCTTGGTATCCAAGTATTGCATGCAGCTTATAAGAATAGTTATCTATGGATGCAGCTGCTGATCGTATAATTGCTAATCTATATTTTTCTTCTCTTAATCTATGCTGAAAAAGAGAATATTCTTCGCTATATGTAGTAATAATAATCTTTTCTTTTGCACCTTCTGTTCTTACTACTTTTGTCTCTCCTACTTGATTACCGGATCTATCATATTTAGGTTCTTTTTCATTATCTATTTCTATCCATTTTTCTGCATACCACTTGTTATATTCGTCTTCTAATTGCTGTACAAGTTTTGTTTGTGTATCAGCAATCATTTTGTATCTAAATAAAGTTCTAGGTATGTTATTTAATTCGAGTATAATCTGTTCTAGATTATGTGGATCTATTAATTGAATATCTTTTGAATCAAAGCTAACTGCATAGGATTGCAGATCTTCATAATCCAGCCCATCTTCTGGTTGCTTAAATTCTTCTATAAAACTAGAGAAAGGATCTTTTTCTTGACTAATAGGAATTCTAGGCATGATTATACCTCTATTAGTTCTTATAATATAAACTAATAAAAAGATTCTTAAATTTTTTTAAAAACTTAAAGGAGTGACAGAAGATACTTCAAAAGTATCATCAAATTCTGGAATGTAGCAATAAATCTTATCATTTAATATTCTTGTTATAACACCTATAGTTTTCTCTTCATCTACATACACATATTGATCTACTTTGGGTTCTTCAGTAGATTGCTTTAAAGAAAGTTCTTCTACTAGCTCAGTAGGAACTTGTGCTGTTCTGTTTAATAAAGGAAAGAATATTTGACTTATGTTATCAGAAATACTTATCTGTATTCCTTCATAACTATCTATCATAGGTCTATAAATACCTAAAGGTTGTAATAATCTAAATGTTTTTAGTGTTTTAATAGGTTTAATATCTTCTACCCATTTTCTGGATTCTTTAGCAAATTTTGTTCTATTAGAATATAAATAACTGTAAATAGGTAACTGTAGGGTATCCTGCGGTGGAGCAAGAGTTTGAGAATCTACATAAATAACAAACAAATTAGAAAATATTTGTCGTTTATATTCATCTAGAGTATCTTGATTTGCATAGATAGGTAAACCAGGAGCATTATCTGGTATTTCTTGATAAGTAAAAGGAGGATGACATTCTACATAGCATCTACAATCTGGGTGACTTCTACTAAAAATAGGTGAAGGAGGATTATGCTGAGAAGCAAATAGTAACCAATCAGTAGTAAAAGATAAACCTTCTAATTCATCGCAAACATCTACTTTCGGATGGGATTCAGCTAGATGCCAAATAACATCTCTGTATCCTAATGAATCGAGATATTTAAAGACATTATAAGAATGATCATTTTTCATATTGTAATCATCTGGAATAGGTAATGTCCAGAGATGAATATCTGTAGGTATAGGTGGTAAACCTGTTTCTTCTGGTTTATGATAGGGTTGATCTATTGGAAGAAGTTTAGATTCTTCTGCAGGTGCAGATATTTCTTTTTTTTCTTCAGGATCTTGAGATTCAAACATATTTTCATTTATGTTTTCAAGAATCTCTGGAAGAATAGCTGTTTTCTTTTTTAGAGATAAATTATTCATATCTATTTCTAGTTAAGTTATGGTAATGCGTCTAGTAAAGATAAAATAAATTCTAGAGGTTCTAGTGTTTGATATTTTTTTCTTTCTTGTTCTGGTGTATTTTTTAAAAGTAAATAATATTCTTGAATTGTCTCTACAGAAAGATCTGCAACAGATAATGCAGTAAGTACAAAGTTCTTATAAGCTGTATCTCCTTTCTCTTGAAAAAGCGGATAACTATTATAAAGATAATAAGGTAATTCACTCGGATGATTTGCATCAGGATCAAAATCTTGAGATGCTATAAATTCTGGGGAATCTGTATCTGAATATAGAAAAGATAAATTTCCAGACGTTTGTGTTAAAAACAAGAATAAGTCTTGCGTAAGCTGATTCTCATATTTAATTAAAAAGTTCTCAATATCTATATCATTATCATCTTCTGTAAAAAACATACCAGAAAATTTATCGTATTGCCATCTTCTATTATCATTCTTATTAATAAGATTGTAAATAGGACCATTAGAAAAATATGTATTAAAACTATCTCTAGTAGTACACCAATCTGTACCCTTACCTACTTCACAAGCTTGTTCTTCTGTTTGTGGGGTAAAAATGATCCAATTTTCATCTTCATACGCTATTGGTATATTTTGTTTTAGTTCATTTATATCTACATATTTTGTGTATTTTACGTTAGATTGATATTCAGAATTAATTAAATTTTTCAAGCTTTCAATTGAATAATCATTAATATCGGCTGAATATCCTTTAGTTCTTAAATCTTGTTTATGATTTTCAAATTCTTTAAGATATTGAAGATAATTAGGTATATCCTCAAGAAAAGTAAATTTAGCTTGTATATATGAATTTCTTGCAAGATTTGGATTAGTATTTTTTATTCTATCAATACTCTTAATCATAGCCTCATATTGTTTAAATATCCAAGGAATATAACTTCTTGGAACTTCTTGTTGAATAAGAGTTAATTCTTCTTGTGTAAACCATTTTGAATACTTCTTAAGAAGATCGGAAATAATATCTGAAAATTTTAGTTCTGTATAAAAATCTTGTAATATTTTACTTCTCATAACCCGCACTCTTTCTTAAATTGACACCAATTACAAAATTGATTAGAACAAGCAGGAAAAATGTTATCTCGTATTCCACTAACAGCTTGTCGTAGTTTTTGATGAACACTATAATCATTAAAATCTGTTCTATCTATTAATTGTTCTTTACTTTGTTTGATATAATAATATCCTATTTTTTCTACAGAAAATCTTTTGATTAAATTTTCTATTGCAAATATATAGATTCCTAACTGTATACTTTCAAAAAGATCGTTTAAAAAATTACTTGTTACTTTGTTATCAATAATATATATTTTATTATTAATAAGTTCTAATTTATCTATTTTTCCTGTCAATAAAAAATCATCAAATTCTACTTCAAAAGGAACTTCAATACCAAATTTTCTTTCTATTTTATTATTCTGAAAGTAAAATTTTAGATATTTAAAAAGATTTTCTTTTTGTGTTTCTTCTTCTTTCTTTGATTTATAGTTTAAAAATAAATAACTTTCTTGATTTATTTCTGAATATTCTTTCTTGTATTGATTAGGTATCCAGTAATAATTTATTAGTTCTTTTAATTTACTATCTTCTAAAAGAGAATTATGAAAACTTTCTTCTTTATATACTTTCTCTAAAATATCTGCTGCTGTTATACCAAAGAATATCTGCCATTTAGGTTTTTCTTTTATCTTTTCTATATATTGCTTTTTATATCTAAAAGGACATTCTAAATAAGTAGATATCTTACTATAACTGTATTTCTGTTTCATTTACTTGATTAAGTAGCATCAATAGTTTTTCTACTTCGTTTGGAACTGTATCTTTTTCTTTGAAGTATTTACTAACTTCTACAAGTATACTTAAGTATCCGTATCTTTGTAAAAGCTTAAAAATAAGATTACCATCTGAATAATTTAAAGAACCCATTAACTTTTCTAATTCTGTATCTAGATAATTTTTATCAAAAGCTATTTCCCTTAATTGTTTAATAGCATTTTTATCTATAATTAATTGTTCTAAATCTCTATGAACATAGTCTAGTTGAGTTAGAAATTCTTGTTGAAGATTATATAAATCGTCTGCTTCTAAAGATTTTAGAAAGTCTTGTAGAACTAAAAAATCTATACAATCTTGTTTTGTTTGTTCTATATCATCTATTATTATATCTAAATATGGTTGTGCTTTTCTTTTCGCTATTTCTAAAATAAAACTTGGATTAGAATAATCCGGCTTTTCAGGTAATTTCAACCAATCGTCTGTAGAAAGAAAATAAATAGAATCGTATTTAATAGTATTTAATCTTTCTAAATGCTTGCCAGACAAAAAATAAATATCTATTCTATGATCAGTATTTGGTACTTTTTGGGTTAACCAGTAAGATTCTCTTCCTTTTTCTTTTAACCATTTAAGAAGTTGTTCGTCACTTAAAGTAGAAAAATCTGGGTTATATTCTAAAAATAAATCTATATCAATAAAAAGCTTAACATCTAAATCAGAATAATCAGTGTAAAAATAGGTGGCAAGAGAAGAAGCAATCATAGCTTCCAATATCCACTTATTTGAACCTTTAATATTAAGATAATCAAAAAAATTTTTTAAACATGCACCAAGAAATTCTTTAACTTCTTCTTTCAAAGAAAAATCAGAATTCCAAATTTCTGGCGAAAGAATAGATTTTTGATAATCTAATATAGAACTATATTTTTTCACGAAATTCTAAATATTTTATTCTTGTGTTTTAGCTAATTTTTCTTTTATCCAAGATTCATATTCTTCAGTAGAAGCTTTTTTTCCTTCTTTTAAAGGTTCTTCTGTTTCTTTAGGTTCTTGAATAACCTTCTTTTTATCTGTCATGGATTCATATTCATCCATTTCTGATTTAGCTATAGCAAAATCTTTTTTCTCATAATCATCTCTTTTCTTTGTATGCATTTTAAATAATGCACCCTTAGAAATAGGTTGCATTCCACCTGTTTCCCATTGCACACAAACAGTTTCTCCATCCCAATGTTCTTTTACTACAGTACCAAATCTTCCTGTCATTCTTGATTTAACACTATCACCAATGCCGATGTCTTCTTGTTGTATAAAATAATCTGCAAGATCTTCTCTTCCTGCTTTTTTAAGCGTTCTTCTAACCATTTGATTAGAAACTTTTAGAGCGTTTTTAGCTAACCATTCTGTCATTTTTTCAAGACGGTATTCTTCAGGTATATTTGATATAGCTATCCTGTAAAGAGGTACGTAATATTCTTGTTCAATTCCCATCGTAATTCTCCTGTTATTTTAAATATCTACCTGCTTCTAGCAAATGAGAAGCTGCAATTTTTATTTTTTCTATTATATCTTTATCCTCTACAGTAGTTCCAGAATCTGTCATAATATATTTTACTGTATTAGCATAAGGATTACATATTGCAATAAATCTTTGATTATCCAATACGAAATAAAGATTTACTTCTGCAGAAATATATCCTTCATATTCAATATCAAAGGGTTGTTCATCATGATATAAATGTAATGCATCTTGCGCTGCTAATCTATTATAAAAATCTTCAATATCCTTATTTATTTTCATTCTATTCTCCTAATTAATAATTATTGGCTGATCATTATCTAATATGATTACAGCAGATAAAATTGCTTCACTATTCTTAAGATTATATCCTGCTGTTACTATAATTTCTTCTAATTCTATATCGCTGAAACAAATCTTTCCTTCTTGAAATTCAAAATCAAACCATGATTTCTTTTCTGGATTATCAAATTGATAAAATTTAGATTCTTTATCGTAATGTGGTATAAAATATAATGCTTCTTCTTGTTGCTGTGATAACGAAATATTAGGCTCTAAACCCTTACTTACAACTATATAATCATTAATTTGAATACATAAGGGTAATTTATCTAAATAAGATATTACTTCTAAAGTACAAAGTTCTTTTAAGAAATCAGGTAATTTATCTTCATTATAATCTTCAAGAAAATCTATTTCTTTCTTTCCCTTTACTGAATAACAGTTTTTATTATCTTTCAAAAAATAAATAATATCTAGCAAATTCTTATAGTTCTCGTTATCTATAAAATTACCTGTTAGTATTAAGATATCTTTATAATTAAAATTCTGTTCATACAGAATATTAATTAGTGCTTTATAATCACCTTCCAAAGCACCAACGATAAAGATTCTTTCAGAGTTTTGTTGTGTTAGATTAAGAATATTCATAACTATTCATTACTGTTTTAAAATAATAAATAGTTTCGATAAAAATTAAGGTTTAGTAGTTGATTCTTTTTCAGAAATATTGACTAAATACGAGGGTTTATTCGTAGAGTTTTCTTGTTGTTCTTGCTTGGGTTCTTCAGCAACAAATTCTTGTTGAAAATAATTAGGTCTACTTACAGGTGAAGCAACTCTTGGAGTTTTGTTTCTAGGTGTAGGCCTTTCCTTTGCTGCATATTCTTCGCTATCTAATTCATCTTCTATACCAATAATAGTACCTTGAAGTTTTTGTATTGCGTTTTCTCTGTCTATAAGATGTTGTAGTGCTATTTGTGCTTGAACAAGAATATCTGCTAAAAGTTCTTCAATACTTTCTGACAACCTTTGACTTTCAGATTTGGATTTATTAGATAATAAAGCTTGAAGATATATAGTAGCCATAGAAGCATCGTTTATAATTGCATCAATTGAGTTCTTTGCCATAATTAATACCTACTTGTTACCTAATATTCCACCGGATCTTAATATTTCATCTTCTATTGGACTTAAATTTTTTGCTAATTCTGATCTTATTTCTGCAATAATTAAAGTATGTCTTGGATCTTTTTCTAGTTTAAGAAGTGCAAATTGCAAACTATCTATTAATTTAGCAAAAGTATTTAATTTCCATTTGAGTATAGCATTGGATAATTCTACTTGAGAAGCAGGAAATAATTTTTTATCTCGTAACGAGACTATCTTCTCCATTGAATCCTCTATTTCACCCGCTGTTTTATTTAATTGAATAAATTCTTGTTTATCTATATCATCAGCAGTATCTACTTCTAAATGCGCTTTTAAAAATTCTAATCTATTCATTACTGCTAAATGCCTTCTAGATTTAGATTCTAGAATTGCTTGTGTAGCAGCAAAGATATCCATTTCTCCTTCAAAGATTTTATTCACCAAAGCAAGATCTGCAGAACTAGTGCTATCCTCTTTTAATGCTATAAGTTTTCTTTGCCTTTCCGCAATTATAAAATGATTTTTAAAATGTTTTTCTAGATTAGAAGGTGTTACTGCAGCAGATTTCATTCTTCTAGCTATTTCATCATAACTTAAATGATCTCTAGCACGAAGAAGATTGATTTCCATATGATTAGATTTTTGACAGATAGGACAAAGATGCGATTTACCACCTGCATAGTATCCATATAGATCCTCTAGTGTATCTTGTGAGTTAGATACACTTACTGCAGAAGAACATGCAGGTACTACAGCTGTTGAATCTATAGATTGTTCAATAATTTCAGCTTCTTTAACTTCTAATTCTTTATTCATTGTTTTGTAGAACAGGAAACAATTTTTACTTTGTTTACTTTCTTTCCCTCAGGTTGATTAGTTGTTAATAAAATTCCATCTTCTGTTGGTATAGCATAAGCTTCAAGATAAGAAAATTTCTTTTTATCTAATTCGCCTATATGCTTAAATCTAGACAAAATATCTCTTAACGAATATTGTTCGTTTTCTATAAAGAAAAGAAAATCTTGAAAAGATATATAATACTCTTCAGATTTTTCTTTTAGAATTTCAAATTCAAATAGATCTAACTTTTCTTTTTGTTCATTTATAGCTTGAGTGTGTTGATTAGATACTTCTATTTGATTTTTTAATTTCTTAAACTTCTTTAGAAAAGAAAATGCTTTTCGTATCTCAAAATTCATGTTAATTTTCTATCTCAATTATATTAGAAAATCCTTTTAATTCTTCTGCTGAAAATAATATTAAAGGATTAAATCCAAAACTGTCTCTTAATATATTAAATATAATAGAAGTAGTTAATTCTTTAATATCCAATTCTTGAATAGCTTTTTCACAAAGATATACAAAATATTGTTTTAGATAGTTTCTAACAATTGTTACAGATTGTGGAAAATCAGGTTTAGCAAGAAAATCAGGTATTGCTTGTATCATACTACTATTTACTACGTGATCCGCATAACTAGATTTTTCTAGTTTTATTGCAGTATCATTTTGTGCTTCTTTTGCATGTTTTATATTACCGTCTATTTCTATAAGAGACATATGTAATTTTTCTTCTTTAATTTCCAACTTTTCTAAATCTTTAGAAAGCTTATCTAAATCTTGTAAATTAAAAGATTTATATTTTTGAAATGTAACATCTAATTCTTCTAATCTAAATTTAGTTGTTTCTTGCATATCTCCTAATTCTTTTATAGTATTAGTAAACATAGCACCTTTATCTTGTAAAAATTTCTTTTGATCTAGGTAATATTTGAGTTGTGTATTATCTTTTTCTTCTGCTGCATTAATATCAGATAAATGACCGTCTATTTCTTTAATAAGTTCTAGGATTTCTTGATATTTTTTTAGATAACTATTTTTTTGTTCTTTAAGATATTTAAAATCGTCTGTTAGAGAATTATACTCTAATTCGTACTTATCTTTAAAATGGGCGAATTGAATTAAATTATTCTTCAAATCACGTAGTTCTTCTCGTTTCTTTTTATTCTTTTCTATTTGTTTTATAATTTTTTCTTTATTATCTTGCAAATCTTCTATTACTAGGCTATAAGAACTAATAGATTTTTCAGATATTTCTCCATCATCTATTTCCTGTATTGCATCTTTTCTTTCAAACAAATTTCTTAAAGGTGTAAATGAATTCTTTTGTGCTTCTTTGATATATAAAAATCTAAAAAGATATTCAAAAGTATCGTATGCGTCTTTTTCTTGTAATGTAGCAATAAAGAAAGGAAATAGCTTATATTTTTCCATAAACTCTAATTGTGGTGGAATTATAATTCTACCGTCTTCGTGTACCACACGATAAACTAAATTGTTGTAGTATACTTCTAAAGTTATGGAAGTTCCTACAGGAAAAGAGAAGAATTTATCAAACATATTCTTCATCGTTTCAATCACATAAGAAGGAACTTTAGACGAGGATTCTTCGAAATCATATATAAAAGAATCGTCGTTTAATGTATACTTAAATGTTTTAAAAGAAATCTGATTTAGGTAATCAAATATATCTTGAATTCTAACGAAGGTTGTTTTATAAGTAGAGTCTGTTAGATTTGTATTTTTAAGAAACTCCTCATATAATTTAGTTAATATCATTTGTACTGCTCCTTAATTAATTAGTAGATATTCTACTCACACCATCTTCTCCCATCATTACTTTTATCAAATTAGGAAAATCTTGGATATTATCCACATGTGATATAACAATGATTTGAGAAAACGATTTTTTAAGTTCCATTAATATTTTTTTCACGATTTCTCTATTATGATTATCTAGAAAAGCAAAAGGCTCATCTAAAATTAGAAAATTTAATTGCACACCTACTCTGGATGAAATAACTTTAGAAAAACCTAACCTTAATGCCAGATTAGCTATAGTACGTTGACCACCTGATAATCTTTTATAATTTCTTCTTTTTCCATCTATAGTAAAAAATACTTGAAGAGGTTTATTAACTTTAGTTAGATCTTCTTGAACTATAATATTCATTTCAGGAAAAAATGAATGAATAATATTACCTGCTTCTTTTTCTATACAAGAAACAGAAGATGTTAAAATACTGCTTGGTATTCTTGTAAATTCTTCTTCTAGAATTTTGGAGATAGAAAAATCTTGTTCTTTTTCTTTTAAAGTTTTTTCTTTTACATCTTTTTCTGTTTGTAATATAACAAGATCTTCTCGTATTTTATTTAATCTACCTATATCTTGATGTAATTTATTAATACTTTCTTCTATTTCTCTAGATTCTTTTTCTAAATCTGAAAGTATTTCTATACTAATAGAAGAAGTAAGTAATTTTTCAAGTTCTGCAATTTTTAAATCTATGAATTTTTCTTTTTCTTCTAATTCTTTTAGATGTTCAGAAAATTCTTGATGCAAAGAATCTTTAGTTGTAATCCTTGAAGTTATAGTAGATATTTGTTTAGATAATATTGTTTCCTCGTTAATAAGATTATCTAATATCTTATCTTTATCTGTTAATAAAATCTTTAGATTTTTTTGATTTAAATTATCTATCTCTTGTTTAAGAAATGCTTGTTTTTCAAAAATATTATTAATATTATTTACTATACACTGGATTTCTTTATCTAAGGAAAGATGTTTAGCTATTATGAATTCTTTTGAGATTTCTTGAGTACAAGTTGGACAAATACCTTCCTTTAGTTCTTTTTTTAACTGCCTTAAATGATTTAATGCAACATTATGCCCTGCTAAATCTGAAGTTAAAGAATGAATTTCTTCATTAAGTTTTTCTACAGCAATATTTACTATATCTAAATCTACTTTTAATTTACTTCTTTCTTGTTTTATTTTCAGTAAATCCTGATTGCATATTACTAATTTTTTTTCTAAAGGGAGTAATTCTTTTGCGTCATTAGCATCTTGTAAAGCTAGTTGTTCTAATTTACTAGAATAATATTGTTTCTTAGTTTCAATAACATGCTTTTCTGAGGTATAATCTCTTAATAATTCCCTATTATTTTTAAAATCTTGTAAAGATGTAAGCTTTTCTAATAATTCTTGTTTTCTAATTTCTTTATAAGAAAGATCTTTAGCAATATCTTCTAAATTAGATATCTGAATAGTATAATCATTTATAAGTAGATTTAGAGAAGAAATAGATTCAGATAAAGACTCTAGATCTTTTTTAATAGAATTTTTATCTTTTATTATAAGTTTAGAAGCAGAAGACCAAATATCTATACCTAAAACTTTTTCAATATAATTTCTCCTAGTAGAAGGATCTGTATCTACAAGTTTATTTAATCTATCTTGTTCAAAGAAAATAGAAGCTGTGAACATTTGATAATCCATACCAATTACTTTCTGAATTTCTTCTGTTCTTTTATCTATCTTAGGATCTCCTCTAGAAATTCCATTTTCAGTAAACTCTAAATAAGAATCTGGATTCTTTCCTCTTTCTACTTCATAAACAGTATTACCTTGAGAAAAAATAACTTTAACAAAAAATCCATCTTTAGGTGATAATTGATCATTAATTATTTCTTCTATCTTATCAAATTCACCTTTTCCAAAAAATGCATAGTTTAAAGCAGATACAATAGTAGTTTTACCTGCACCTACAGATTTAACTTCATTACTACAATAAGAACCTACAATACCAGTTAAACCTAGTGGTATTTTAATATGAGTTAAATCACGGTAAGAACCGAAGCCTTTTAAAATAATCTCTTGTATAATCAACGTGTATTACCAGTAATTAAATCTAGATAAGAAAAACCTTTATTAATTAAATCTTTCTTTATATCCATAGATAAATCTTCTTTACTATCAATATCTTCTTTTAGCAGTAGATAGGGATCACAATTTGTTAAAAAAGAAGATATAATTTCATCTGAAGAAGCACTTTGATTCCACTTTATATTACCAAGTAAGCAATTCTTAATAGATAATAATTGTTTAATATGGTCTTCTGTATTTATATCTTTTTCTTGTTCTAAAGAAAGAAAAATTACAGAATTATTTTGTAATCTTCGCATTTCAATAATTCTTTCATAATCCATATCTTTAGGAATATAAATAGAAATAAACTTTCTAATAGAAGATATTTCTTCAAAAGAAATATTACCTTGTGCATTAAATAATAAAAATCCTTTTAATATATTACAATCTGTTATGTCTTGGTAAAAACAACTTCCTGGATAAGCAACTGTCATATGTCCTTTTTTATATGATTGCTGTTTGTGCATGTGACCAGAAAGTAAATATAAATCTTTAGAATAATGAATATTATTTATGTCAATAATATCTACACCTTTTGATATCATTATAGATTCAGTTCCTATTTTTGCAGTACATTCTTGAATGTGAGATATTATAATAGTTTTAGTATCTGCAGAAGATATAGCTTGTAAAATATTAGATTCAAATTCTTTTTCTTTACTCTTCATAGTATCAGAATAAATATATGGAATAAAATTAAGATTCCATTCATTCCATTTATACTCTGTAGGTTGAAGAATAAGTTTAATATTTTTAGTATTCAAAGAATTTAAGAATATTAAGCTATTAGAATATAGTGCTGCATCGTGATTTCCAGGTATAATATAAAATGGTTTATTTAACTTATCCATTTTAAGAAACCAAGAAATAGCAAAACTTATATTTTCTGAACTAGGTTGGTTAGTATGAAAGAAATCACCACCACAAATAATTGATGTAATATCAGAAGCTTGTGATCTAGAATAAATTGCTTCTAAGACTTTTCTAGCTTCGTATTCAGCGGTAGTTAGTCCTTTATTATCATAAGAAGAGTAAGTTTTAATACCTAAATGTAGATCTGCAAAGAATAAAATCATTTAATATCCTTAGATTTTGGAGAAGAATTAAATAACTTATTTTTCAAAGAACTTCCATAAATTCCAAGAGTTAATCTCTTATAAAAAATTTTTAGTAAATCTATTCGTTGGGATGTAGAAATAGGTTCTTCATCCATATCTTCTGCAAGTAAAGGATCTGGTGGTTGTTGCAAGAGTAAATCAATGCTTTGTTCTAGCTTAGAATATAATTCATATTGTCTTTTAGAGATGATTTTAAACATTGTTAATAACCAGTTTCCAATTAATTAGTTTCTTACAACTAGGGCATGTTTCATTAAATCCATCAAATTCTGTATTACATCCTGAGCATTTATATAACCATTTTAATGCTTCAATTGGATTATCATATAGTTGTTTAAGTTTTATAGGATAAATTTGTTCTTGTGATCCTTGTGAATTAAATAAAGGATTAGATTGAACAGAAATCTCTGGTTTGTAATTTTCAACACATTTATTAAAATAAGGTATAGTTAAAACCGTAGCAGAACCAGACTCTATTTTCTTTTCAAAAATATCGATCGTTTTTAAAAGAGCTTCTTCTCCATAATTATCTAATAAATAATTTAAGCTTTTAGATCTTCTTGTAGTTAAATTTAAACCTTTTTCAGTAGAATAACTTTTTTTAGATAATTTCATATAAAAAAAGTATACTCTTTCTCCATTATTTTGACCTAGCTTAGAAATACATAATTCTTTAAATTCAGTAGTAATAGTTTTCATATGGTATAATATATATAGAATTTTATAGTTTTTCTATATATTTATATTTATACTATACATATAATAAAAAGAGAGAGTATATGCAGGATAAGAAAAAAACAAAAAAATTACAACAAAATCATTTTAAAAAATGGCCAGTAACCGTTATACGAAAAGAGTTAATAGATATTAGTGGGTCTAATAATAAAGCAATTTTGTTAAATCATTTATTATATTGGACAGATAGAGGATTTAAAGAAAAAGAAATACAAGAATATCTTGAAGAGGAATTTACTGATAAAGAAATCAAAGAATGTTGCTGGATACATAAATCAGGTAATATATTTAAACAAGAAACTATGCTAAAGTCTGATGAAGCAACAATACGTAAAGAATTAACAGAACTAACTTATTTAGGATATATTAAAAGAAGAAAATCTAAACAGTATTCTGCACAAAGTAAAAATACTTATGAATATAGAGTAAATATTAAAAGAATTATAGGAAGTTTATTAACTATTAATTTTCCTTTAGAAGAAGTATATATAGATTTATTTCCATCGTTATTTAAAGATGAATACATATCGAGTTTAGATAAAGAAAGATGTATTAAAGAGGAAGTAGTAGCTAAAAAATTACAAGAATTACAGAAAGAAAAGGATATAGAAGAAGATCGTAAAAAATCTTTAGAATTAACATTAAAAAGAAAAAAGAATGATAAACTTATATCTATTTATCATAAAGAACAATCAATGTAAACAAGGCAAACGCCTTGGTTAAACAAGGCAAACGCCTTGGTTAAACAGCGTGCCCGCCTTGGTTAAACAAGGCAAACGCCTTGGTTCTATATAATAGAGAATATATAGAGAATATAAATATAGAGTAAAATATAGTACCTGCTTATTTTATAAGCAGGATGATATTACTATAATATATTTATTTACTAAAGGAAAAGAAATGAATTCAAATTATTCAAAAGAAAATGACTCAATACCTAGAATAATAACTCAATTTTTCAGTTCTGTAACTGAAGTTCCATTTGTATATCAGGGACAAGAATATCATCCTATTACGCTTACTGTTTCTCCTGGTCTTTTGCGCGGTTTTACTTGCCCAGAAAACTGCGGAGCATGTTGTAGATTTGTTTCTATAGATTATCTACCTTCAGAACAAACACCTCCCAGTATTGAAGTAATAGATAAACCAGTAGATTTTAATAATAAAACATATACCCTTAAAGCTGTTAAAAGAACTGTTAAATATTCAGATAGATGCGAACAATTAGATAAAACTAATGGAAGATGTACAATTCATAATTTTCATAGTTTCTCATGTGATTTTGAATTAATTAGATTTATGCTTCCTAAAGATATAACTAAACCTTCACATCTTACTAATAGATTACGTGGTAGATATTGGAAAATGATAAAGCTAGACGGCACTAAAGGTGCTTTATGCAGAATGACTCCTCCTACGCAAGAAAGTATAAATGATGTGAAGAGAAGATTACTTAGATTACAAGATTGGTGTAATTTCTTTGAAATTAGATCTAAAATACCTAGAATAATACAATGGATAGATTCAGGTGATACCTCTAAACAGCTAATTATACCCTCATAATAATCTAAACAATCTAAAATTTTACAAAATCTGTAAAAACTATATTAAAAGTTTTATTTAAGAATTATTATTTCCTAAATAAAACTTATGATAACTTATAAATTAAAAATACATAAAACAGATAATATAGATTTGATAAAAGAATATCAAAATAGATATTCCTATGCTTATAGAAAAATGTTTAAAAATTATAAACTTTTAACTAACAAAGATTTCAAAAATAAAATAAAGAAAAAGTTTAAAATCAATGATTATATTTATTCTAGTTTAAATGAAGAAATAGAAACTAAAGTTAAACAAGTTATTACTTTTAAAAATCAAAATATAGAAAAACAAGAAAATATTAAAGAAGAACTAAACAACTGTACAAATAAAACTAGAAAATTTAAACTAACTAAAAAACTTCAAGAATTAGAAAACTCCCTTTCAAAAGATATAGTTTTAGGTGGAAAAACTCTTCTTCAAAGAATATCAGTTCTATCGAATGATACAAAATCTAATAATAAAGAAGATATATATCTACTTAAAGAAGAATATAAGAAAAATCGAATACGATCAATTTATCTACATGGAGCAGCATATCATTCAGGGAATGAAAAGGTAGATTTTGATCTTGAAAATCAAAAAATTCTTTTTAAACCAACACTAGCAGAAAAGTGTTGGATCGAATTTAAATGTTCTAAGAAACAAAAAACTGAATTAACAAAACTTCAGTATTTAATAAATCAAAATAAAATTCCTATATCTGTTAGAATTTCAACTGAATTTATTTGGTTAACTTTTGATGAAGAGTTGTTAAATGGATTTGCTTTTAATAAAAATTCTTGGTTAAGAGAACTTAGCAAGATTCCAAAAGAAAATAAAGAAGTAAGAAAACAAATAACAAAAGAATTTTATCAAGAACAGAAAGAAAGAAAATTAAAGAATAAAAAAAGAAATAGATATCTTGCAGTTGATTTAAATCCACAATATATTGGTTGGTGTATCTGTGATAAATTAAAAGATACAACTAAAATTATAAATAAGGGATGTTATGATCTATCTAAACTTTCTGTAAAGTTAAAAATATCTTCTGAAGACGAAAAACAAAAGTATCAAAATAATAAAAGAAAATATGAAATTTCTATTGTTTGGAAAGATTTATTTAAAAAAGCAATTCACTATAAAGTAGCTTATTTTGTTTGTGAAGAATTACAATTTAACGAAAAAACTATAAATCAAGAAAATAGAGAATTTAATAGAAAGATAAAAAATATTTGGCACAGAACATTAACAACTAGTTTAATAAATAAATATTGTAATTCACTAGGAATTCACAAAATAGAAGTAATGCCTGCATATTCAAGCTTTATTGGTAATATTCAACATACTTTTTTCGATCCTGTAAGTGCCTCTTTGGAAATTTGTAGAAGAGGAATTTACAAGTTTGAAAAAGGTAAATTTTTTCCAGAATTAACTTTCAAGGATCTTGACACTATGAGTAATTTGATTAAAAATCAAATGAGAGATGTTCAAGATATGACTGGAAGTAATTCAAAAAACATTTTAAATTTAGCAATTGAAGATTTAACTTGGCAAAAAGCATTTAATTTTTTCAAATCCTGCAAATGTAAGTACAGGAATTCTTTAGATAATTTTAAAGAATTTAGACTACAAACTTCAAAAAGTAATGTAATATTCTACAACTTTATATAACTTTTTGTTGTTTTAGATATTACCTTAAAAACTACCTTCATATTTTTAATTTTTCTTTAGAAATTATATTCAGTAAATACTTATAACTGAGGTGCATTATCATGCCAGAAATTATTCAAATAAATTCTAAAAGAGGTTTAGTAAAGTTCTCTTTTCAAGATCTAATAGATCTAAATCTAGATAGATATATACGAACATCATTTAAAGGTATTGGAAAAAAAGGTCTTCTTTTAGACACACCCTTTCAAGATGCTGCTGCAAAAGTTTATCAAGATAAATATCCGCAAATGCAAATTCATATTGCGGAAAAATGCATGCTTAATCATGATCATACTGTTGATGTGGTATTAAAAACCAGTAAAGCAGTTTCTGATGAAATGTATAATCAACACTCAAATTCCATAGTTATCAAAAAGCAAGTAAAGTCTAGAGGCTAAAGCATGAAAACTAAGATAGCATTAACATTAGATTACGAATTTAATTACTTTCCAACAGGTGAAGATACTGGTTATGTTAAAGACGATCAAGCACCCGAAGATGAAAGTAAATACAAATATTTTGAAGAAGATGATTCTATTACTTCCGTACAAGATGTAAACGGAGAAGATATTGTTGCAGGTGATATTGTAGATTTAATTGGTGATTTTTCTTATACTCAAAGATTTTCAAGACCTCTTCTTCAAATATTAAAAAGTAAAGGCTATCTTACACCAGAAGTAGAAGCTTTTGTTGAAAAATATTTTGGTATTACTAGACAAACAGAAGCAGAAGGTGATATAAATACTAAAATATCTATTTTAGACGATATTATGCTAATAGTGGGAGAGTTAGTATCAGAAAATCTAATAGCACCAGAAGCATATGATAAAGTTAAATCTGATCTTGTAACTTCAGGACAATCTTTAATACAAGTTCTTAAACATAATGGTACATATAATAAAAATATAGCAGATTATTTATCTATCAATTATGGTATTACTGAAGATACAGATATTAAAGCAGAAATGATTAATACTAATACAGGATCGTTACCTAATCTAATTTCTGTACTAGAGTTTTTAATATCGCACGGTTTAGTTCCACAAGAAGCATACGAAGAAGTAAGTTCAGCTTTAATTCAAAATGCCCCATCTTCTGCTATTAAGAGAGCGATAGTAAGATACTTTGTTTCTGATTTTAATCCAGAAGTAATTTTTGAAGAAAAAGAAAGACAAGATTTTGAAGCTTACAAGAAAGATCTAAAAAAACAAATAGATAATGAACTTCTTCAAGATTTTTACAAAGTAGATGTGCAACAACTACGAAAAGATATTATTGAAAAAAATAAACCTCAATTATTAGAACTTAAAAAGAAATTAGATCCTGATACTTTTCAAGTTGAAGCTAATAAAGTAATTAATAGTAAAATGATTTATCAAATAGAAAAAGCATTAGGTCCCAACAAATTTGATTTCTATGCTCTTTCCAAAGAAATGTATAATAATGAATTAGAAAAATTTCAAGTACCTTGGATGATTGTAGAAATACTTGATGAACAAAATAAACCTACTGGTAAATTTAAAGAAATTATACCTTATAGTGTTGCAAAAGTAGAATATCCAGGTGAAGTACAAGAAAATGAAGATATTTATGCAAAATCTGTAGATACCTGGATAAAAAGACAAAAGGTGAATATAATGAATGCTTATATACGACAAGCAAAAGAATTAGATAAATCTGCAAATATTAACCAAGAAGAATATAGATTATATAATCAAAGTTTTAATCAACTAGAACTTCCAGAAGAATATATTAAAGAAAAAGATCTAGAAGAAAAAACCTTACCCGAAACTAGCAAAGAAGCTTTAGACATCGAGTTATGCGATAAAGAAGCTAAATTTCTTAAAGCTCTTCAAAAAGCTGCTTGTTGTGATATGTGTGGCGAAGAACCAGAAGAATTTGCAATAATAGAAGTATTAGATGCTTCTAAAGATATTCCTGAAGAAAGCGAATATTCTGAATTAACAGAAGAATTATTTCAACTAGCGAAAGAATTTTTAAGAACAAGTGAAAGTTCTTTAAAAAATAAATATGCTATCGAAATAGACCCCAATAGAGATCAATCCTTAAATGCAGAAATAACAAGACCGGATGCAAATGGACAACCTTCAGTTATTTGGATGGGATTATTAAAAACAGCACCTGTCGGTCTTGGTAGATTTAGAGTATATAATTCCATTCCTTCACAATCTAATGACGAAGTTCAAGTTCTTTTAAATAGTCTAATCAACATGCAACAAGGATTTACTACTTTAGACGAATTGCAACAATATTTTATTCCTTATGGTATGAATTTAAATATTGTAAGCGAAGTACAAACAAAAGGAATGTATGCTAGATTTAAAAATCTAGATGAGTTTTTAAAATATGGTGAAGAAGAAAATAAACCAAAATCTAATCCTGTATATGATCAAGAAGGAAAACTTCATTCTAAAGAAGAAAAAGGATCTAATGTTAATAAGCAAGCGGACGATAATACTTCACATCCTTTTCAACCATATGAAGTTAGCGAACAAGATCAACCACCGGTAACATCTACCCTTCAAGAACAGCAGAATCCTAATGATGTATCAATGATAGATGGTACTAGAATATCTTCTTTTACAAGTATAGATGATCTTCTTAAACACGCAGGTGAGTTTGGGAATCTGGCTGAAAAAAACGATTTAGGCCCAACAGAAACTTCTAATGAAGAAACACAACAACCTGGTTTAGATACAAAAGAATAAGTTTCGGAGTACTAAGAATGGAAAAATTTGCTCAAGCACAATCCTGGTTAGATATTATTGAAAAAATGCCTTACCCCAGAACTTGGGAAGAAATTGCTCAAGCTATAGAAGAAAACGGTAATATTTCTTTAGAAGAATTTAAAAAAGAATCTGAATCATTTCGTAAATTATATCTTGATATGCTAGATTTTTCTGGTAAAGGCGGAGTATCTAAAAAACTTAATTCTATGTTTAATGTTGTAGAAAGAATATTAGATATTATTGGGCATAATCCAGAAGAAGCTGATCCTGAAGAAGAAGAATCTTTATTTGATTTACTTATAGATGAAAATGAAAAAGATATTGTAGCAGAAGTTAATCTTACAACTAAATACGCAGAAACTGTAGCAGGTGTAGATTATATCGATCCACAAGAATTCAGTTTTTATGAGGATCCTACTAAAGAATTAGCAAAACAACAAGCTTTAATTGCTAAAAGAATGCTTTTAGTTTCACCTGAAGAACGTGAAATATTACAAAACTGGTATGATGAATTAGATCAATATAGAGAATTTTACAAGCAAGAAAACATAGAAAAAGGTTTACCACAAAAACCTAAGCAAAAAATAACTCCACAGTGGTCTGGTGCATATACAGATTGGAAGGGTTGGGGTAAAGGTAATACTCCTGCCGGTGGATGGGAAGGTAGAGAGCAATGGAAACCAGAAGGAATCACAGAGATATCACCTATTAAAGATCCGGAACCTAGAACAGAAGGTGGTAAACTTAAATGGTATGAAGAACAAAAAAACCTACCCAAAGAAGTAGTTAAGATACCAGAAAAGAAACAAACATTTAGAAAATCCTCTATTGAAGATCAAATAAAAGAAGAAGATGTACCTAAAGATGAATTGCTTAAGGGTATTGAAATAGAAAGTGAGCACGATAATACTATAACAGATATTTTTAATGAATTAGATAATCGAGATCCTTCAGAAACTGAACTTCTTGACGCACAAAAAGATATAGCTTTGGATCATGAAACAGAAGCAGAGAAATATACAGAAGAACCTAATTATTATGAAGATTATCTTATTCCGATGGAAGAGAAAATGAAAAAAGATATTTCTTTAGCAACGTTTAAAAATATAGATGAGTTATTAAAATATGCAAGAAACAGCAAGTAAATTTCATAAATTTGTTAAATTTCTTTATAATTCATTGAAGATAATTCTTATTCTTATTTGTTTAAGTGCTTGTATTGGTATAACAGTTCAATATGATTTACAAGCAGGTTTAATAACTTTTTCAGCATGTACATTAAGTTTTATTTTAGGAAAACTTCTTAAAAAAATTTAAATATTATTATGTAATATCAAAAGGAGAAATTTTATCATGAAAATCAATTCAAACACAATAGTTCTTGCAAAAGAATCAGATCTTTATAAAGAACTAGAAAATGTAATAACTAAAATTGCTGAAGAAAATAATATTAGTAATATTAAACAAGCTTCATTAGCTGTTACAAAAGATAATGGATTTATATCTTTTAAAGTAGCAGAAGGAATTGGAACTTCTGAAGGTATTGATACAGGTAGTCTTCCAACTGGTCAATTAAAAGCTAGAATTCAAGAACTAGAAGAAGCTATTCCAGGAACAACTGGTGATTATAAAACCATGCTAGAAAATGAACTTTCTTCTGCTAAAAGTCAATTAGAAGGAGAAGAGACTTTGGTAACAGGAACACCTTTTCAAGCCGGTGAATTTCAAGCACAAGAAGGAACTTATGTAGATCCTTATACTGGTGAAACTAAAGCTACAAATCCTTATGGTAATTTAACTCCTGAACAAATTGCTTCTGGAAAAATGAGTTCTGTTAAAGAAGGTCTTAAAAAAGTAGCAGAAATGTATGAAGAATTAGAAGAAGAAGGATATAGCGAAGAAGAAGAAATTAGTAAACTACAAGCTATTTATAATGATGCAAAAACTTTAATAGATATGCATGATTCAATGGATTATACCGAAGGTGACGAACTAGAATTAGTACGTCAGATAGTAGAAAAAGGAAAAGATATTATAAATCTACATGGTACTACTATCTAAGTTATAATTATTGTTTTAATTAAATGAAATGAATATTTTTTGAAGGTAAATAATGAGTTCAACTTACGAAAAGAATTTTGAAAGCATGTATCCTAGCTCTATTAACTCTAGAGCTTGGTTAGGCGATTCTTCTGAATCCGGTGCTAGAGAGAAAACTGCCGCTACGTATAATTCTACTAATTTTGGTAGTTTAGCAACATTAGGCCTATCCTCTGGATTAGCAAATGGCGGATTAAATATTCTTAGAAACTCCTCAAGACGTTTCTATGATCCAGAAATTACTACTACTGCTATTTATCTACCTAGATCTATTAAACAAAAAAATAGATGGCGTAGATGGTTTTATGATCATGATGAGGTTGTTGGTGCTGTTCTCGACATGCATGCAGAGCTTCCGTATTCTAAAGCAGAAGTAGTTTGTGATGATAAAATTATTAAGCAACATGTACAAGATTGCTTCGATCAAACACAATTCTTTTCTATGCTTCCTGCTATTGATCTTGAATATCTCAAGATAGGCGAAGTATTTATTAACACACCTTGGGATGATGAAAAAGGAATGTGGAAACACATCATTATTCATAATCCTGATTTCGTTGAATTATCTGCTAGCCCATTCGCAGATCAAGAATATTCAGTAGAATTAATCCCTGACGATGAATTAAAACATCTAGTAAATTCTACTAAACCCCAAGACCAAGAACTCAAGAAAAGATTACCTCATGAAATCATTAAACGAGTATTATCTGGTAAAAATTTAATATTAGATCCAGACGAAATAACGCATATAGCAAGAAGAAGTAATCCGTATGATTTACGTGGAACTTCAATCTTAGATCGCATTTTCAGGCTTCTCATGTATGAGGATAAGTTACGAGAATCTCAGATTACTATTGCTGATAATTTTATTTATCCTTTAAAGCTATTTAAATTAGGAGATCCACAAAAAGGTTGGATACCAAGTGCAGATCATCAGATGGCATTAGCTCAAATGTTACAACAAGCTACCTTTGATCCTAACTTTGCTCTAATCTATCATTATGCCCTAAATGTAGAATTTCTTACAGTAGCAGATAAAGTAATGAAATTAGACAGAGAGTGGGATGAAATTGCTAAAAAGAAAATGATAGCATTAGGTGTAAGTCAACAATTTATGACAGGAGAAGCTACATATGCTTCTGCCAATGTTGGATTACAAACACAATTAGCTAGATATAAAGCTAAAAGAGATTTATTTGAAGTTCGTTGGATTCAGAATAAGTTTCTACGCGGAATGGCAAAAAGAAATGGTTGGTATAGAAGAGATAAAAGAGAAATTGTCGGACAATATAGAATAGCTAGAAAAGGAAAAGAATTAGAAGAGCGCTTAATTATACCAAAATTAGCTTGGCATAAAAAACTAATGCTTAGAGATGATCAAGCATTTTTAACTTTTATGAATAATGTTTATGCACAGGGTAAAGGTCCTCTTTCTGCATTAACACTACTACAATCAATGGGTTTCGATCTAGAAGAAGAATTAATTAAGAAGAAACAACAAAAAGAATTAGAAGAAAGAATTGGTATATATGCACAACCTCCTGCAGCTGGTAGTATAAGTGCTCCGATGTCAGCATTAGGTTCAGCTTTTAAAGGATTAAGAAATAAATTTGGTCTCTCTAAACCTAGAGAACAAGTTAATTTAGATATCGAGCATATTGCACAAGATAATGAATTTATAAGCGAATCTAAAACTGCAGAAGTAATACAAGAAGAAGTATTATTACATCCAGATCAAGTTAGACAGAAAGAAGCAAATATAGAGTTATCTACTTCTAAGTATATGGATGCAGTAGAAGAAGAAACTTGGAATAAAAATTTAAAAGCACAAGAAATTCCTGGTCCTGTTTCCTTACTTTTTTATAAGATAGGAGAAAATCTATCTAAAAATAAACCTGTTGAAGATCTTATTGATAATTTTAAAAAGCTATATATACAAGGAAAACTATTTGCATATGGAAAAACAGGTTTTGTTCCGTATACACAAAATAAAGAATATCAAGGATTTACAGATTTATTAATCTCTAATGAACTAGAAGGTTGGGCAAAAGAATTCTTTTTTAGTAAACAAGCTGATATTAAACAATCTAATTTTTGTTCTAAGATAAAAGGATTAGGTGTAACTGCTTTTTGTTTTGGGCAATTAAAAGGATTTAATGAACAAGGTATTTATAATGTAAAAGTAGAAAATATATTAACAAAAGAAGGACAAATCTTTCCAACTGATGAATTATTAAGCAAAGGAAGAAATCTTGCATTTTTATTATCACCTACTTTAGAAGTATGTTTATTATCACCAGCTACTGAAGGATGTGATGAAGAATTCGGCAATAAATTAGATTCTCAAATAAGACGTTATAAAGATTTTTATGTTGGAGATATTAGAGTTGGTTCTTGTCCAGTAGATTTAATAGATCCTACTAGACGATTAATATCTAAAATATCCAAGTTACATAAAAAAGCTAGATTTGATAAAGTAGAATTTGTTGCAGATATTATTGATATTCCTGAATGGGAAAAAATAGAAAGAGAAAAACTTGCAAAGCAGTTTTCTTCTACTGAAGAAGACAAAGAATCTAAATCTGCTCAATTGCAAGAAATGCTAATAACTGCTAGAATGCAGCAAGAAAAAATAAAATATAGAGGATATGTTCCTTTCTTTTTACATAATAATATATTATATGCATCTAAATGGATTGCGCAAGAAAACGATTCTATAAGTAATATCTTTTTAAGGAATTTTGAGTTTATAAACGAAGATCTGGAGAAGAAGATCAGAAAAGCTTTTAAAGAACCTGATTATAATCTTTCTTCTGAAGAATTAGATACATATAAATTATACCAAATATTATATCCTATTTATTCAAATCAAGAGATAGTAGGATATGAATTAAATGAACAAAGAATTAAACAAGGAAGTATAGACGACAAACTTATTAAAGGGAAAGTTTGGGATAATCAAGGTAAATGTTTAAATAAAGAAGGATCTGATCAATTACAAAGATTTAGAGAAAATTTTACCAAGTGGATAGATTACCCACATCTTTTAGATAAAGAACTTCAAGAATCATTCGATAGATTAGGAGATTAATTGTGAAGAATAAAATTATAACTGTTACTAGTACAGGATTAAGTACTCATACTTATCAGGTATACAACTGCGAAATGGAAATAACGTCTACTGGTCGTTGGAGTCAAGGTACAAAACCAACTGTTATTTATTTTAAAAATACTTCTGGTATAACAGTAGAATTCAATTTTATAACTAGACAAGAATTAAAAGAATTTCAAACAAGCCAAACTAATTTTGCAGGTGTTAGAATCTTAAATGATGATTTTTTTATACAAAGAGATCTTATTGGAAAAGAATTTCTAGAACCACAACCTTCTTATTTACTTATAAAAGGTGTAAGCGGCAGCGCTAGTGGTAGTATAAGCATATATTGTTTAAATTATGTATAATCATATTAATCTAGTAAATAAGATATACAAGAAATTAGCAGAAATAAGTCAAACAGAAGAACCGCAAAATAATCCTATTTCTTCTAACCAATCGCCTATCTCTCTTACTAATTTAGAGGAAGGTTTAGAAATGCAAAAAAATACAGATCAATTCATAAAGGAAAAAGAAGATACTCAATATAATTACGCTTCTGTATACGAAAATCTTCTAAAAAGAAAGATAGCTTATCTTACATCTCAAATTTATAAATATAGTTTTGTATCTCATTGCCCTGGACATAAGAATAGTCAAGGAGAAAAAGCTGAGTGGTGCATCAAAGATCACAATGATGGACATATTATATCTTCTCATAAAACAGAAGAAGAAGCTAAAAAACATTTAAGGGATATGCATACCCATAAGTAGTCTATTGGAGGCATTATGGCTAAGAAGAAAAATGAAGATTTCAAATTAAGTTCCAAAGAAGAATTACAACTTCAAGTTCAAAAAGAATTAAAAAAGTTTATTAGGGAAGAGAAGAAAAATAAAAAATCTAATAAAGAATCTTCCACAAAAGAAGATAATACTGAATTAGATTTAATAGAAATATTAGCTAAAGAGGAATTAAAACTTAAAGAACAAGTGAAACTTGTTTCTAAAATGACTGATATTGAAAAAGCTGAGTGGTTATGTGAAAAACATAATGAATACATTGCTACTATGAACTATACATTATGTGCAGATGTTTTAAATGGAACAGAATATTATGAAAGATTTCTACTGGTAGCATATCTACAAGAACTCTTAAACCTATTAGCAACATACGATATTGAAATTACTAAAGAAATGACAAGCATCTTGATAGAAAAAGGCGAAGTGGAACTTTTGGCCATTTTGAATGTGATGAATTTTATTTAATTGCTATCATGAAAAGAATTGCATTTATATCATCAGATAAAGAAAAAGAAATTATTGTATGGATTAGATTACAAGATCCTTCTTCCAATAATGATAAATATAATATTCTTGATTTTATACAATCTAAGTTCGATTTAGATTTTGAACATGCAGAAACACTTTACTATAAAGCCCTCCCAGATGGTCTCTCTATTGAGCAAGAAACTCAAGTAAAAGAAATAAGTAAAGAATTAGCATTAAATAGCTCTTCTGTCGAAGAAGTAAATTCTATATTAGATGATTGTGTAGCTATAGTTTTGGAAACTAATAATACAACATCTGATATTATTTCTGAGTTTCTAGAATTAGCTCAACAATGTATTAACTTAACTTAAAAAAATTTTATATAATTTTATATTTTTTTAATATTCTATAATCTGGAGATTACTGTGAATACTTCTACGTACAAAATGGGTGAATTAAAGCCGCAAGAATTTAAGCAATTTAGTTCTAAAGATAAAGAAAAGATTGCTTCTATAATTGAATCCCAGAAAGATCATATGATTATTTCTAAAGCAGTAGAAGATTATGTATATGCTACTACACGGGCATTAGATGCAGGTGATTATTATGGAAAAGTAAATAAATCTGCGCTATGGGAACATGCAGTAAATAAAAATTCAGATTACTTTGATATAACAGAACTTGAAGATCTAAATTCAGATAAAAATATCAAAAGGTATTATTCATTCAGAACAGCAGCAATGTATAAGAATCATGAATCAGATAAAATAGAAAATTCAATTGGATTGGTATTCGACGCTGTATTAATAAATAAACCTTATGAAGATATGCATGTAACAACTTTATTTGGAATAGATAGCATTAAAGCACCAAAAATAGCAAGAGATTTAATAAAGTACCCTACTCGAGTACCTGTTTCTATGGGTTGTTCCATAACTCATTCTGTATGTACTGCATGTGGAAAAGAAATACTTAAAGAAGCAGAAATTTGTGAATGTTTAAAATATCACCGCGGTAGAAGAAGAAACGGAAAAAAAGTAGCAGAACTTCTTAAGGGTGTTGATTTTTTTGAGTTATCAGTAGTAACTTCACCCGCTGCAGTCAAAGCCTATGTTATAGATGCTATATCAGAACTTGTACCGGGTAGATTATTAAAAGTAGCAGATGAAAATGCTACTTATGCAAAAGAAATTTCTAATATAGTATATGGAATGATTGATAGGGCAAAAACTTCAGAAGAGAAGAGAAGAATAGCTAATCAATTTGATAGAATAATTTCTAATCTTGAAAAACTTGTTTAATAAATATGTTTACTATAAAAATAAGTGCAGATACGTATTTAGTAATCAAACCTATTAAATCAGCTGCAAATCCTCATTCTACTGGACAAGGAACAGATATTCATGTTATGAAAGTAGCTCCTGGTTCAGAATTTGGACAAGGATATATTGTAGAAATATTTGATTATGGTCAAAAAGTAGATGAAAGATTTGTTCAAACCAAAAAACAGGTTATGGAACTTGTTAAAGAACAGAAATCTAGATATAATACTAATAAAGCATTTGAAGAAGAATTAAAGCTTCATGTTACTTATAAATCACCAGGTGGTCAAGGTTTTCAACATCAAGGATCTTCACAAGGAGAAATAAAAATGGATATTGATCAAATTCTTTATGAAAAAGCAGCTAAAATAAACAATTTAGTTGCATCTTTAGAAGATCCCAAAATCCCAAGAAAAGAAAAAATTGCATTAGATCCTGCAATGCAATCAACACAACCTAAATCACCTTCAATACAATTAGATAATTCTGGTGAAGAAATTACTTCTAATGAACAATTAATAGAATTTATTAAGAATGAGCTTGTAGAATATTTCTCAGATCCTACTAATGTAACTCCTGATTCTAGGATGACACAACAATCTAATGTTCAGGCATCTGTACATACAGAGAAAAAAGCATATGCACCAGGCGAAAATCCTGAAAATGTAATTTCTAAGTATTTCTCTAAAATAAAAGATATTATTAATGCAGAAGATCCAAGTCATACAACATTTAATCTAGACGAAGTAGTAGAATCATTAAAACATATCTTTAAAGATTCTGGTCTTCCTGGATGGAATGTTTTATTTAAAACTGCTGGAATAGAAGAAGATAAGCTTGTTTCTAAAATAAATACTGATAAGGAATCCTTATCTATTAAAAATACTTTAGAAAACACAGAAAATGCAGATGATCTTATCGAAAATATTGCTAAAAAAGAAAATAAAAATGAAGCAGAAACTCTTCTTTCTAAACTAAGTTCTGAACAGTATCTAGATGATTTAGAAGAAATGTTTAGATATGCAGCAGATGATTTTTGGAAATATCTAAAGAATTATAAGGGAATAAATACATTAAATAAAGTCTATAGTGAATGGCAAAAGAAAGTTAATCCATTAGTAATTAATCAAGATATGAATCCTATTTTAAAATCTTATGTATTAAATAGCATAGAAGGTTATATCAAAACTTCTAGAAAAGAAGAAATTCATAAGTATGCTTTTAACTCTGTAATTGATAATTATAGAAAAGCAACTACTATTATTATTAATGAAGGTGAATCTGAAGAACCATCTATAATTAAAGAACAAGAAGATAATGCACCTATACCTGAATCTACCGAGATAGCGTCACAAAAAATTCCTCTTGTTGATCAGGAATCTTCTGTACCTACTCAAGAAAACAGAACACTTTTAGATATTCTCAAAGAATAGACCAGAAAATTTGATTTTTTTAACTTAAAAAATATGGTCGTTTTTCTATTTTTACAAGTTAGAACACCTATAGGCATATAAATGGCAGAACCATTACCCATTACACCAACAGAAGGCGAAGGAAGTCTAAGTCCTGATAAAATGCCTCAAGATCATACACCTGTTGGTATGGGTGGTACTAATGTAGATGCAAAGGGAGTTGCCGGTACTGGTAGACCACCATTGCCGGGTGGTGGAGGGGCAATACCTCCTATCGGTGGCGGCGGAGGTGGTGGAGTACCACCTGCAGCAAAAGGTCCTGCTGCTCCAATGCCAGTAAAAACACCTGAGCAATTATTAGATGAACGCTCTGAAAAAAGATTAGAACAGGATATAAAAGATATTTTAATTCTAGAAAAACTAGAAGACTCTGAAGATATTATATCTTTAGAAGATCTTGGTTTAGATATTTTAATACGAAAACTAGTAGATGAAAAAGGATGGCGTGTAGATCGCCTAAAAGAACTTTTACCGTCTAGAGACGAAAAAGGTATAATACAATATTTTCAAGATCTCTTAGAAGGTCGTAAAAAATCTGATACAACAAGTGATGTAAATCAAAAACCATTAACACCGCCTATGCCAATGCCAAGTGCTCCGTCTATGGCAAAAGCGCCAATTGGTGGCCAAGCAAGTGCACCTGCTACTCCTAAAAATGCACCTGTTCAAATGCAACCAATGCATGCGCCTAATATACAACCACAGATGCAGTCACCTAAAGCAGCTAGTATAGGTAAAACAAATAGTGTTAGGAGTACTTATATTATGTCAAAAGAAGAAATTCTTGTAAACAGCGGAAAGCTAGAATCTGTTACTAACATTACAGATTCTCTAAATCAACTATCTTATGCTATAGATAGCGCTTCTCAAGCAAGAAAAGCCTATGCAGATGCAGTAATTAAAAAAGCCGGTCTAGATTCATTAGGAATGGGTCTAGGTTTAGGTAAAGGAATGGAAGAAGAAATGCCAGAAACTGATCCTCTTGCAATGGGATCTAAAGAAGGCGATTTGAAAGATGCATTAAAAATGCTAACTGACGTTCTTAAAAAGTTTCTTGATGAAAGAGGTTCAAGCAAACTTGATGCAGATTCTGCTATTAAAAGCGATGCTATGATTGGCAAAGCAAAAGACGAAATAGGAAAAGGAAAAGATATGCTTTCCGGTATTGGAAAGCCTAAAGAAGAAAAGAAAGAAGAAGGTCTCAAACCTTTTGAAAAGAAAGAAGAGAAAGAAGAAAAAGAAGAACCAGTAGAAGAAAAAGCAGAAAAGATGGCTATGGATGCGGCTGCTGGTGGTAAAAAAGTAAATGTTTCTTCTGCTCAAGCAGGTGAGCCTGAACAAGGAAAAGGAGAAGGCGGAGATCCAATGAAAGCTACAATGGGTAAAAAAGAAGCTAAAGAAGAAATTCTAGAGAAAATTAAAGAAAGAATGACAAAACTAGCTGAAGCTAGAAAAGCTAATCTATATCCTTTCAAGCAGCCTAAAGAATACCAATTTTCAGATATTAATGCTGAAATGGCAGGAAAACAAAAAACAGAAATTGATTCAGATATGAAATCTGGAGAAATGACTAAAGATAAAAAAGAGAAATTCCTAGGTCAGGGAAGAGAGAAAGGCGGAAATCAACCTAAGGATCCTGGAATGGAGATTTCTAAACCTGCAAATAAAGCTGCAGAAGAACAAATGATTACAATAAAGCAAGCTAATACTAAAACAGCTCAAGAAGTAGAAGAAGCTGTTGCTAAAATTAAGCTTGCAATGGAAGTTGCTTCAGTACAACAGTTAAAGGATCTTATTTCTAATCCTTTAAAAGAAGCAATGGTTAAAAATATGGTAGAAGCTGGTATAGTAAAAGAAGCTGCAGAAGCTATTGCACATAACTCATTCTTAGATGGATATCAAAAAGCTCAAGAAGAAGTTATATCAGAAGCTTTTAATCATCTCGCAAAACAAAACATTGACGAGTTTATTAAAGTAGCATCTTTTACAAAGAAATACTCCGGTGAATTCAACGCTTCTGTAAAAGAAGCTGAAGAAACTAAACCGCAAGTAAAAACTGCGAGCGAAAAAGGTTCAGTCGCTCTCCGTGGATCTCAAGTCACCAAACAAAGTGACACAACTTATCGCGATTTCTGGCGTAATGCTTACGCAGAACAGAGATCAGGAAAGTAATTATAGGAGAAATGTATAATGTCAGATTTTAGTGTACTACCTCCAATAGGAAGAACTGGTATTAACAATGGAACAGGTGTAAGACGCCTTTCTAATATGCCAGTAACTGGTTGGAGAGATGTATCCCCAACTGCTACTTTCGTAGCAGGTCAATTAGCAACTCTAGCTACCGATTCAAACGGTAAAGTAGTTGTTGAAACTGTAAATAGCACAGGCGATAAAGTTATAGGCGTTTTCTTTACTGATAACACTACTACTTTTTATCGTTCAGCTTATGCAGAAGAACACACATTTGGTGAGAACGCAGCCACTCCCAATGTTATCTATGTAAATCCATATGTAAAAGCTAGTTCATATGTTGTTTGCAATGCAGCCGACACTGCTACTGCAAGCAGATATACCGAAACTACAGATTTTACTATCGATGTTACAAGCGGCGCAATTACAAATACTCTAGTCGGTATTGGTGCAACTGCTACTGTATATGTAACTTATATGTATAAAGATATTAACCTTTCTGGTATTAATCAAACTCTTGGGTCAGGCAAAGCAGCTCTATTAGAAGATTTCGGTGAGATCGCTACTCTACAGTACGATACTACATCAGCCACAGCTTATGCTCTTAATGGTTCTATTTATTATAACAGTTCTGGTTATTTTACTGCTACTAGCGGTTCTTCAGCAATAGGTTTTATTACTAAAGTTCCAACTGCCGACGATCCCGAACTTTATATAAAACTAGATTTGGTATAAGGTAGGGAGGAATTAAACCATGGCAAATATATGGAATGAAGGTTTGGAAAAGAAAGAAGTTATGAATAAAACCGCTGAAGAAAAAACCAAGAAAGTAGCAAGCAGACTTTATAGTGAAGAACTATTAGAACCCAAAGGATATGGTGGCGTATCCTCTGATGGTAGAGCACAAAAAGGTTCAAGCAGACTTTTCGATGACCAAGGTCAACTAAGAGCTTATGACAAGAAAGATGCACTAACTCAATTACAGCATTTTGCTGCACTAAGAGAAAAACGTGTTGCCCACGACAAGGCATACTATACACCAGAAGAAAAACAACAAATCATCCAAGCTGCTCTTTCTGGACTTCCTGAAGAAAGACTTCGCTTTGGTGCAGAGATGATTCCTCTTGTTCTAGATCGTCTAGACTATGAAGGATTTATTCGTCAGGTATTCCGTACACATAACTTAGCTCAAGGCCAGGTTAACTCGTACGAAAAAGATATTAACGTAGTTGCTCTTGTAACTAACGAAGATGGTCAAACAATTGGATCTCAAGTACGCGGCCAGAGAGTATTCCCACCCGAATTTCTCGTAACTGCACTACCTAAGATCACTGTGTCTGAGATTGCTCAAAGACAATTTGATGTTGTTGAGCGTACTCATGACAAAACTACATTCCAGATTATGTTAAAAGAAGACCGCCAGGGCTTAAAAGAGCTCTATGCAGCTTCTACTCTAAACAACGATGTTGTTAATATAACTGGAACAGTTTCAAAGTCTGCTCTAGAAACTCTCCAATATGAAGTTGAGCGTTGGAGATTACAAGTAGACAAGTTCCTCATGAATCGTGCTGAATTAGGCGATTTGAAGAAAAATATCAATGCTATAGATTTCGATCCTATTACTTCAAGAGATCTACTTCTAACTGGTATTTTTGGTTCAATTTGGGGAGTCAATGTTTACGTAACTGCTGGTGTTGACGAAGCCGGTATTGAAAGCGTTTCCGTTCCTGCTGGTATGATTTTTGCAGTAACTGAAGGCCGTTACCTTGGTGCAATGCCAGTCCGCGTTGAGTTAAGCGTATTCCCAGCTGATCAGTTCGTATTTGGATATCCCTCCTATGGTTGGTTATTCCTAGAACAAATTAGCCAGATCGTTCTTAACCCAAGAGCAGTTGCTGTTGCAATGAAATCCAGCGCTACCGTCCCAACTTGGATGACAGCGTAAGATTTTTTAGCAATATATACTCTTCAATGATAGGATGCTCCAAAAGAGCATCCTATTTTTTTATACTTAAAATACTATTAAAACTTTCTATATTTTTTGTAAAATTATATACCCAGAAGGGTAAGGAGTTTAAATGAAATGAAAGAACAACAAAACGTCTTCAATCCAGACATTGATTCACAATTGAATGCACCTCAATTTGATAAGAATCTAAGAAATGTCAATCCTATAGCACCAGAAGCTATTATGGAAAAATTAGCCGTACAACAAGAAGCAGAAAAAGAATATGCTAAAAGAAGATTAGAAGAATTGAGTACTAGAACTAAAAACTTTCAGCCTATTAAAGATTCCAGTTCTTTTGATCAAGAACCAGAAATCCCTGCTTCAAAAAAAGTAGAATATGTAGAATATCCTCAGATGAAGCAAGCAAAAGAATTAACAGATTATAACAATGACGAAGTACAAGATAAAATTGTTACTACTCAAGGTGCACCTGCTAAATCTACAAAACAAAAAATTCAGGAAATGAAAGCTAGATTAGATGGTGATATTGGATTTAATTCTAAAAAATCTCTATCACCTCAACTTAGATCATTCTTCGATGAATTTGGTGAAGAAACCTATTATGTTAAAAACGTAAGTAATGGGCATGTCGTTATCTCCGATCTTGATAGAGGACAAAACGGTGTATCTGGTGAAAATAAAATTGCTCGTGGAGCAATAGTTGATCTTCTCGAACAATACGATCTAGAAACACTTAAAAAATCCAGAGAACTTCGTGTAGCTATGTCGAGTAGAGATGGTAAGGTTCTTCTACAAAGACTTACACCAGAAGAATATTTAAAAGAAATTACTATTCTAGCAGAAAACAAAGAGAAAATTGAACAGTTTAAAGTGATGTCCGAACTTAAAGCTGCAAGTGGTCAAGCAAAACCTAAAAAACCGATTCGTCCAGTAATTGAAGCTAAACTTCTACAATTACAACTAAGTTATTCTGATCAACCTCATAAAGGTATTTCTCCTGTAGAATTTATCCAATGGGTCAATACAGAAAAACTAACCGCTGATGAATTAGATTATATTCTTAGCGGCGTAGATGATAAAGATATTCGTATGTTTGTTTATTCTAAAAAACAAGATCTTTAAGATCTAAAATAGGATTATACAATGTTACTAGACTTTGATATAGTAGAACAATTATCAGATGGTATAACTTTTACAACAGAAACATTAACAGAAGATGATTATCGTTGCTATATTGTATATGATACATCTACAGGTTATACCACTCTAAGAGATTACTATGTATGGAGAGCTGATACATATACTTCTACTGGTCTTACAGATGCTGTGGGTTTAGTAATAAATAATAATTGTTTATATCCTAGATTAACTCCTCCTATTACAGATTATAGTGAATTAAATCCTTTTCTATTTTATATGCTAACTAGCCAAGAACATCAAATTTTAATGAATGTTATTGATAGATTGGATTTAGTTAGAAAAAGATTACCTAATCCTGGTACTATTATAGAAGACGTAGATGGATTTGGTGATAATGGTGTTGCATCAGTTGCAGGAGGATATTATAAGAAATTCGCTATTAGCGAACTTATGCGATATATAGAAGGTTCATTAATAGAAATTAACTTTTATCCTCCTGTAACAAGTTTTTATTGGGAATTTACTACAGCAGATACTGATAGAATAAATAATCCTTATTTAAGAAGTACAGGTTATGCTGTTCCTTATAATTTTGTAGATTTAATTGTACAAGGTGCAATGATTCGAGCTTTAATGAGCTGGGGTATTTTAGAAGTAGATTTAAACTTTTCTACATCCGACGCAGGACTTACTATTACTTATGATAAAGTTGGACATGTACAAAGTTGGTATGATAGACTTTTAACTTCTTATACCCAACAAATGGGTTTAACCAAAATGAACTACGCAAATCATGCGGGGGTTGGTTTAGGAAGTTTGCCGTTTGCGGCGGGGGGAATTTTCGGTTCTGCTTTAGGTATGATAGAACATAGTGGTACTATTCCATTAACCTCAATGTTAGGATTTAACATTAGAAGCAATACACCACTTTAATGTACTATTATATATAATAATATATGAAATGAAAAGGAAGATAGTATGATTAAAGTCAAAAAATGTAAAAAGTGTGGAACAATAGAAAATTTGCACACTACTACCATAAAAGGAAAAACATACGTATGTAACATCTGTCAGGATTGTTATGTCAATAATTCTAAAGAATGGAGACAAAAACAACTTAATGGATATAAAGCAGAATCTTTTACTATTAAGTATTGCAAATATTGTGGAACTACAGAAGATTTAAAAACAATAACTATAAAAAATCAATTTATGGAAGAAACCAAAACAGTAATTCAAAATGTCTGTAATACTTGTTTTGGTAAACAAATAAGTGAAAGAACTAAGGGGAAGTCTAAATCAGAAGAAACAAAACAGAAACTTAAAGAAGCAAGTTTAAAATGGCTTGAAGATCCAGAAAATAAAAGAAAACAAATAGAATCTCGTGGCCTCGATTATGAAGATTTTTTAAAAAGACAAGAAGAATCAAAACTTCCTAAAACTTGTAAATATTGTGGAACTACAGAAAATTTAATTACTAGGAGTATCGAGAATAGATTAACTAAGGAAATTAAAATAATACAATATACCATATGTCGAGAATGTTATTTAAAATATCATAGCGGTGAAAATAATCCTTTTTTCGGTAAAAAACATTCTGAAGAAACTAAACAAAAAGCAAGAGATTATATAAAAAATTGGTATTATAATACAGAAGAAGGAATTATCTGTAGACAAGAAAAAAGTATTGCATCAAAAAAATGGGCAGAAGAGCATCGTGAAGAATTACTTAGGTATAGTCTTAAAGGATGTCATTCTCAAAGAAAAATTTCCTCCATTGAAACTAGACTAGCTAATGTTCTAAAATGGTGATTTAAAAGATAAAATACAGACACAATATCTTCAACAACAAGGCTTCATTGTTCTTAGATTCTGGGAAAGAGATATTCTTTCTAATTTGGATAATGTAATTAGAATCATTGAATCTTTTTATAAATTTAAAACCAACAAAAGATTTTTAGATACTTCTTATGATGAATATTTTTCTAATTTACATGGAAATGTTATATAGATCATGCAAAGAAGATTATCTAATGTACTTTATTCTGTTACTAGTTCTACTGGATCTTATGTTCAATTAAATTTTCCAGACGGATCTTTATCTTACTTTGATTCTCCCATTAAACAAGAATTTGATAATGTTCTAATAGATAATATTGGAGACGGTGATATTTGAGTATCTTTTAGACCCGGATTAGTACTAACCTCCAGTATTACAGGAGCTAAAACTTTAGTTTCTAAAGATAGTTTATATATACAAGAAAGTATACTTCATATTACTATCTATTTTATACAAAGTTCAACAGTAGAACTTATTTTACTTCTAGATCTGAATAATGAAGATTGTTAAGAAAGATAATATTAAAATTTCTCTTATTAGAAAAGAAGAACAAATAGATCTTCGTATTGTTTTATCCTCAAATAATAGTATTATTATTTGTAATCATGAAAATATAGTGTATGTATAAATATGGCACTTACAAGCATTTATCATGAAAGTCTAACTACTAGTTGTGGTATTCATATACCATATTCTTTTGAATATACTTCTAGAACTACTAGAGAAGCTGATATCAGTTTCGATTCTACTGATATTGGAAAACTAGCACGACAAACTGATAACAATTCTTTGTGGATGCTTATTGCAATTTCACCTATAACTTGGTCTGCTATAACTGCAGAAACAGGTGCTCCGGGTGATATGTTTAAGTATATTTACGATACCAACAACGATGGTATTGTAGATAATTCACATCAATTAGAAGGGCATAATTCTACTTTTTTTACTTCCACAGGACACTAGCATTATAGAAATGCTGGACCAATAACAACCCCGGTATTGACAGATAATGGCGATGGTACAGCAACTATATCATCTACAGATGTAGTATTATTCAATAATACTGATTTTGTGGAACCTGCAGCAAAATATACTATTGCTGGCGATACTTTTACTTTTACAGAAGGATCGGAAGAATATGTAGTTGCAGACTATAATTCTGGTTCACCAATTATGAGAGTAGAAACAAATAAAGCTCTTATAAATGGAAGTTCTATTGTAACATTGCTTATTTGTTGGAGGCAAGACTCAGTAATACATTCTGTTGATGAAGATGCATATGGAATGGGTCTTGCAAATAAAATAAATAGAATGTTATATAATACTCAATCTTATAATAGAAGTATCGATGGTGGGTTAATTTTATCTGAAAGTTCTTCTCCTATAGCTAGAACAATCTTGGTCAGTGCATCTATTGTATATGCAGCTGCTACACCTTATGTAGTTTCTACATTTAATTCAAGTACAGATTTATTAACTCAAGTTAATCATGTTGGAGGAAATTGGACATATACTAATGTTTCTGTTTACGATAATCAATATTATGATAACGGTACAAATGCTGTTTTAATGACAGATAATAGATTTTCTAATAGATTCTTTTATAGAAGCATTGGCGATGTTAAACAGGTATTTTACACATTAGGACAGATTCAATATTATAACACAGATGAAACTTATCAAGAACTCCCACCAACTCCTCCTTTAGTACTAAGAGATCATTGTGTTTATATTGGAAGAATCGCAATTGGAAAAAATAGTAGTACTGGCGTAGTACACCCTGCTTTTGATCATATAACAGAATTACCAGAATATATATTTTATGATAGCTCTGGGGTATTCACAGCACCAACTATAGTTGGTAGTAGCACAGGGATAATAACAGTCGGTCAAGGAGAATATCTATTATATTCAGATTCAACATATACAGAAAATACTTTAAATAAGTATACTATTTCTGGTGATACTTTTACAATACCAGATGATGGTATTAATCATTATATAGTAGCTAATTATAATTCTGGTTCACCACAATTAGAATTAATAGATGATATGGAGGCTATAAATCAAAGTGATATAATACCGGTTCTTAGTGTATTTAATCTATTAGGAACAATTTTGTATATCTTTTGGGATGAAATGGCCAAGGGATTATCTAATAAATTATGTGATAGATTAGTAAAAACAGAACAGTTTACTGTAGAAAAAGGTGGGTTAATACTATCTGAAGTTGCAACTAGACTAGTAAATATAACTGAGGGTAGAATTTGGTATGGAGCAGCATATTTAGATTTACCAGAAGTGCAATCTAATGTAGCAGGTCAATATATAGCTCTTTGGTATCATAGTAGCGGTACGTGGACAAGAACAACGTCTACTACTTATAATAATACACAATACGATAATGGAACAAATTTAGTTACTCTTACAAATAATAGATATGCTGTTAACTGGATTTATAGGGGATTTTCGGCAGATCCAGTAAATGTTGTTCAACGACCAGTATCAGTTTTAGGACAAGGTGATTATACATTAGAACAAGCAGTAGCAAGTCTAGAACCAGATCCTTTACCACCAGCTATACAAAATTTTTGTGTTTTAGTCGGAAAAATAATTGTTAAAAAAGGTGATAGTACCGCGACAGTAATTATGCCATTAGCGCAAGAAACTACTCTAAGTAGTGTATTTCCACATAATGGTTTACCTGGATTACAAGGTGGGGCAATTGATGAATATTATTATTTAACAGCAGCAGAATATACAGCATTAGGGCATTTATCGTTTAATATTACAACACAAACAACCACCTATACAATATTAAATACTGATGATGTAATTTTGTGTAATGGTACATTTACAGCTACACTACCAGCAGCAACAGGAACAGGTAAAGTATTTCATATTAAAAACATAGGAACAGGAGTTATTACAGTAGCTGGTAATGGAACTGAAACTATAGATAATGAATTAACACAAACTGTGAATAGTTATGAAAATTTGCAGGTTATAGATGGTTCTTCCGGAAATTGGTATATATTATAAAGGTGCAACATGTCATACTTTAAAGCAATAGAACAAAATGTTAAGATATCATCTGGAAATAGTTCAACTGTAAATTTAACATCTAGTGGCATTTTTACTGGAGTTTCAGATTCTACTCTAGGTGTCAATGCAATACAGGTTTCTTTATATACAGATCAAAAATGTATCGTATATGTTGAACAATCACCAAATGGCACTAATTGGGATATTTGCGATGAATACGATTACAATGAAAACGAAAATTTTGGTATTACTGTACAAGCAGTAAATTCGTATGTACGTGTTCGTGTAACAAATACTAATTCAAGTGCTGCTACATCATTTTTCAGATTACAAACAGCTCTTTGCCCGATTGTTGAAGCATTACCAAGAAGTTTAGATGATCATGGAAATTTAAAAGTAAGTATAAACTCTATAAAAGATGAATATGGATTTGAAGCTGAATGCAGTCCTATGAATCAATTAAGAGTTACTCAAGTATATAAATTAATCGGTGGAGTTGGTTCTGGAAGTCAAGTAGATCCAAATTTTTGGTCTGCTACATTAGCAAATGGTGGTACTGTAGTAGAATCTAGTGGAGAAGTAAGAATTAGAACAAATACTACATTAAATGGCTCTGCTATTATTAATTCAAATAGAAATGCAAGATATGTTGTTGGTGCAGCAAATTATTTTATAGGAGTGGGACACACAGATTCAGGTATTTCTGGAAACGTAAGACGATGGGGGGTATTTTCATCAACAAATGGTGCATTCTATGAAATAAACGGAACATCTTTTAGATGTGTCACCAGAAATAATAGCACAGATATAATCACAAGTTCAGGATATTTTAATGGAGATTTGGGGTCTTCGTATTCTATTGGGACTTCGATTCATACTTATGAAATATATTATACAACTACTCAAGTATGGTTTTCTGTCGATGGTAATTTATTACATACTACATCAGCCTCAACAACACCATGGACAACAAATATTCATCTTCCTATTAGAGCAGAAAATACAAATACTGGTATAACAACTGATATCAGTTTGTATATAAGAGGAGCTACAATTAATAGATTAGGACCTCTACAAACTGATTCATTATATAAGTATATTTCTGGAGCCAGTACTACTGTCTTAAAATACAGCCCCGGTCATTTATACAGATTAGTAGTGAATGATGGTGCTGCTGGAAGTAGTATTACGCTATACGATAATACTGCTGCATCTGGAGCAATAATAGGAATAGTTAATACTGCATCTATTGCTACACCAACAACTCTTGTATTTGATTGCGGATTTTATACAGGATTAACAGTAGTTATTGTTAATGCGGTTAATGTTACAGTTATTTATGAATAGAAGTATTATTTCTTAATATTCTTACTAATTTTTACTTAAATAGATATTAAAAATTTTTAAATTTATGTAAAATAGAAAAAATATTTTTACATGAATATTGGTATGTTATGTTTTCTTGGTTAAGCACACTCCCATTATGGTTTCAACTTTCCTTTGCTATCATCTCCTTTTTGGGTATTATTTTTATGATCGGTGTAATAATTAAAATTATTTATCAAGCTATTAAATTAGGTATTAAATGGAAATCAGGAGATGATACCATAGAAATAGGATCAACAGATAGCAGTACAAAAAAAGAATCAAAATTTAGAAAAAATCCACATAAGGAGTGTATGCATAATAAAGATATCATCTTATTAATACATGAAAGCAATAAATTACAATATGAAAAATTATATGTGATACACATCGAACAGTTAAGAGATCAAATGAATTATGCAGAACAAAAATCTGATGAAATAAAGTATTATATGCTTTCTCTATATCTTGATTTACTGGAAACTAAAGGTATTAGTAGTGTTGTTGGCAGCATTAGTACAAACTGTTATAGGTTACTTTTAAAAGATATAACAAATGAAATATTACGGGATGTTCGTCAAGCATTTAGAGAAAATCATTTTATAGACATGAATGAAATAAGTTTCAATAAATATATTAACGATAAATTTGAATATATTAAAAGTAGAACTAGCGAATTACTGAATCAAAACTATTTCTATGAGGAAGTTATAACCAGAGAAGAACTATATACTTATAATATTAAAAATGTAGAAAGAATTAGAGAACTAATTTTTCAAGTTTTTATGCATGCAAAAGAAGTAGCAATTAATTATAGACAAAAAGAAAGAGAATTAGACGAAAAATTGCAGAAATTACTAGAAAAATATTTTTAGAAACCTTAAAGAATAATTTCCTTTTTAATATTTTCTTGTAAACTTGCAATATTATATTTATTTTCTGCAATTGACATAACCAAGGAGAATATACACAATGTCAACTTATAAAGGCGTAATTAGATTCATATCAGAAACCAGCGAAATAGCTTTAGTAGAAGAAACACCACTTGTTCAAGATCAAACAATTGCATCTACTGAATTAGCATCTACTGGTGCGGTAACATGGGAAGGTACACTTCAACCAATTATAAATGAAAATTCTCTTATTATTAAGATAGCTGGAACAGAAGCCCCTCATGCAGAGTATGCATTAACCACATCGACAGGTAGAAAAATTTATACAAGCACTGGTGCTGGGTATATTGCTGCAGACGGATTACTATATACTGCATCTGGTTCTTATGATATGAATAACTGTACTGCATTATATGGAACTGCATTTGAATTAACATCAGAAAATATTCTAGATAAAGTAACAGGAACGATAGTACTTAACTTTGCTGTTGCTAGTGCACCAACTGCTGGGCAAGAAGTTCGTGTTGATTATACAAGAGATTATTTCAACGAGACAATAGGATATACAAGAACTAGAATGCTACGCGGTGATTTTTCAGATCTAAGCGTTGATGATATAATTTATTATGATTATTCTGAAGGCGCAAGCGAAGAAGAATTCACAGTAGATGTCGAGCGTCCTGGCCAAGCTTAATGAAAGATAAACTTCATCAAGAACAAGAAACAGATTATTTTGATATTTTGTTTCCAGAACTTCAAAAAAAGAAAGTAGCTGTTAAACTGCCTTCAATAAAAGATAGTACAAAAAAAGAGATGGAGAAAGATGAAACAACTCCATCTCCTGCTGCTTCTAAAAAAGAAGAACCAATAGAAGATACAGATAATATGGATCTTCTTAGAGAAGAAATTAACAAAGCTATTGAAGACGCCAAAATTACTGATGGAATTGAAAGAGAACTTCAAGATCTTAAAGACGTTGTACAAGATCTAGAAAGAGAAGAAAAATTTAAAGTTCTTAAAGAGGAATTAAAAACAGACGTTCTAAAACAAATGGAACCTCTTCAAAAAGAACTAGAAGAACTTAAAGAAAGAAAAATTCCAGAAAGAAGACAGTTTGAAACGGATGGAGCTTATAAAGAACAACTCTATCCTATAGCTACTAATGTTCTTGATAAGATTATTATACCCTTAATTAATATTGTTCCAGATTATAATTTAATTTCTACTCAAATTTCAAGTACTTATGAAGATGGTACTATTAAGAATGGTATTGTTTCTATAAATATGATCATTCCTAATAATGATTATAGATATGATTTTAGAATAGATTTAGTAATTTTAAATGGATTAATTCAATCTCCTTCTTATTGTACAAGAGGTAGAAACTTAATACCATTAACTCAAAAAGACTTATATAATGAAATAAATACATTTTCCTATAGAAAATTAGAGCCTAATTATAATTACAAAAAGAGTCCGTTTAGCAATACTGGAGAAAATCCTCTTAGAAGACCTGATAATCAAAAATTCTACGAAGTAGATAATAAAGAACCAACTCCAAGCGCAATTTCAGAGGACCATAAATGGAAAGCTCATCTAGAGCGCGGATTGATATAAAGGTAGATATATGAATGGAAATGCCTTTCAAACTTGTGATTTGCCGCTTGCTACATTTCTTCGTTGCAACGGAATAGCACATTCTTCAGAATACAATAGTAGAACTAAAGAATGGAGTTTTAAAGATGAACTAAAGTGTAAAGAACTTGCACAAAAGTTTATTAATGGAGAAGCCAAAGTAGATCCATTACAATATGAAATGCACAGAAGAGCATTACTAAGTACTGCTAAAAGAATTCGTGGTGAATAAGATTAACGAATATAATAAAATTCTTGATTTACTTGTTTGTACATCAGTTACAATATCAGATCTTCATGAAGAAAATAAGAAGATAATTGAATTACTAGAAGAATCCTTAGGAAAAAAGGATTCTATTTTTTTGAGTGATAGTGAGAAAAAATTACAAATGTGGTTATCTACTACTAAAAACAAAATAGTAGGAAATACTTATAGAATACCAGAATCTTTGCATGAAGACTTCAAAAAGAAATGTGCAGAAGAAGGTTATTCTGTTCAAGAAGGTATTGCTAGATTAATTCAGTCTTATGTTGATGAATCTTTTATAATAAAAACTAAATAGCATAGCAAGAATTCGCTTTCTTGGGACCGTCATAGAAGACCCTAGATAATTTAATTATTATCTAGGGTTTTTAATAACTTAAGAATTTGTTATAAGTTTTTATTTTTTATAGTTAGTTAATAAATTGGATAATTTAATATGGGTCTAAATTTAGCAACAAATCAATGTTTAACAGCACCAGTTAGTATTTCTGCTCCACAACCTTTCACATTTATGTGTTGGGTAAAAAAAGCTTCTACATATTTTGAACCAATGTCTATGATTAGTTTAGGAGATGTATCAGAAGCTTTATCTTTTAATGCTATGCAAGCACAAAACGAATGGACAAGAGCAATTTCTTTTGCTGCTTTTGCAGCTGCTTCAGATGCTACACACTTAATTGATGATGATGTTAATCACTTTCTTTGCGCTGTTTTTGGTGCTTCTTCCATAGTATTTTATTTTGATGATAACACCCCTACAACACAAGCTTGGAGTCCGTCTGGTTCTGTAGCTTTTGATCTTATGGCTGTAGGTCGAACAGCAAATTCAGGTGGGGCAGAATTTTTTACAGGAACAATAGAACATGCAGCATGTTGGAATGTAGCACTTAATTCTACACAAGTTGGAAATTTATATGCATGCACTACAGCACCTTCTGAAATTAGTGGACTACAATTTTATTTTCCTTTTTCAGATTCTTTAACAGATAGTGTAGGAACACTATCTTGGTCAGCTTCAAACTTAGGCTCTCCTACATATACATCATTAGGTATAACTTATCCATCAGGCGGTGAACCACCTGCAGGTGGTTCAAATATATCTTCTAAGGTAGTTTTATATTTAATGCAACAGGGATTCATTTAATATATGGCATTACGATTTACTAGAGCTAGTGAACAATATTTATACTCTGCATTAAGTGTTAATAGAGTACCTATGACTATTTCGTTGTGGGTTAGACGTGCATCTTTAGCATATTGGTGTACATTAGCAGGTGTAGGAGATGTAGATCAAGAACGTCAATATCAATGTATACAAACTGCAGATGACCAGATACGATCTATTGGATGGGCTGGTGGATCTGGGTATACTTCTACACATTCTGGTAATCCTGGTACAACAAATTGGTACCATTGTGTAGTAGTTTTTGTAAGTGATAGCATAACTTTTTATTTAGATAACGAAGCACAAACACCTGGGGCATGGACAGCAGGATCAATTAGTATAGATCAAATAAGAATAGGAGCTAGTTGTTCTTCTACTTTTTACGACTATGCAGATGATTATATAGAGCATGTTGCAGTGTGGGATGTTGCTTTATCAACTGATGAAATAGCTGATCTATATAATTGTGACGTAAATCCTCTTGATATACAATCTGATCATCTTTTAACATATACTCCTTTAATAGATGATATGACAGATGAATCCGGTAATCTTACCTGGACGGCAGTTAATATGTCGTCTCCATCTTACTCTACTTCAGGAATAGAATATCCTGCAAGCAGTGGTAGTTCTTGTACACTTACTTATAATGGAAATGGTAATACTTCAGGATCAGTACCTACCGATGCAAATTCACCTTATGAATCTGGAGCAACAGTAACAGTATTAGGAAATACTGGAAGCCTGGCAAAAACTAATTATACCTTTGGTGGTTGGCAAACAACCTCAACAGGTGGTACTCATTATGATGCTAATGATACATTTGTTATATCAAATAATACTACGCTATATGCAGATTGGACAGCCACCTATCAATATAGAACAATAAATCATACTAATTATGATCCTTCAAGTTACACTAATGCTGAAATTTTAAAAGCTGCAGCAAAGAAAGTATACTTTGAACATGCTTCTACTGGTCAAGATATTGTAGGAGATTCAACCACAAATTCAACTACTGGTAATAACTATGACGATTCTGCAAATTGTGGTTTAGCTCTGTTATATGCAGAAAATAATAGATATCTTTGTGATAGAGATTCTGCAGAATCAGCCAATGATTACACTTGGTTTTCAACACATACAGGTTTACAGGATAATAACCGTGGAAATCCTACTCCTGCTACTAAAATAAGTGGATTCGTTGAGATGTCAGCTAATATGCGCGGTGCTATTGATATTGCAATGTGGAAATATTGCTGGATAGATGTTTGGCCTGAAACTTCTGGTTATATTTCTGATGGTGCAGCAGCGGCTGCATCCGATATTGAGGATATAGAAGCATTTGAAGCAGCAAATCCAAGTATAACTGTTGTTTGGTGGACAATGCCTCTTCAAGATGATGCAAGTTATGCTGCTAGAGAAGCATATAATTCTGCAATTAGAACTTACTGTTTAGATCATGCAAAATGGTTAATAGATATTGCTGATATAGAATGTTATAATACTTCTAATGTTAAGCAAGTAGATGGAAATGGTAGAGAAATAGCAGAAACTTCATATATGAGAGCAGATGGTGGACATCTTGGTACAGATGGAAGACTGAGAATGGGAAAAGCATATTGGTCACTTTTAGCTGCTATTGCAAATGAAAATTTAAATCCTACTACATATAAGAAAGAAATAATATTTGAGACTATCTCTTCTATGAAGAAATTTATATGTATAAAACGAGCAATTTAAACGAAAAGATACTAAAATTATATAGAAAAATAATATATTTTACTTACACACTATCTTATCTAAAGTAATAAGGGTAGCAGAATGATATTCCCACTAAAATACAATACAGCCAGTCAAGAAGTTCCATTAGGATTCTTTTTAGACACATCTACTGGAAACATAGAACAAACAAGTTTAACTATAGCAAATACTGATATAAAGTTGTGGAAATCAGGTGCTACTACTTTAGCAAATAAAAATAGCGGTGGTGCAACACATATTTCAAATGGTATTTATTATTGTGTATTAGATGCAACAGATACTAATACGTATGGGCCATTAGAAATTTTTATACATGTTTCTGGTGCATTAGCATTTCATAAGGTATGTACAGTTATAAACTCTGATGCATATGATGCATTAATGAGTGCTTCTTCTGGATCTATTAGATCTACAGTAACTGCAATGAGTGCAGGAGTAATAACTTCTACTGCAATAGCAGATGAGTTATTTTATACCTCAGATCAAATTTCTCAAGATGTTTGGGAATATACTACAAGAACCTTAACAAGTTCTGGAACTGCTACAGTCAATGCAGCAGATGTATGGTCTTATTCAAGTAGAACATTATCCGGTGATCAGTCTTTTATACTCATTGGTAATGTAAGTGGTAATGTTAATGGTAGTGTTGGAAGCGTAGTTGGTAGTGTTGGTAGTGTTACTGGAGCAGTTGGTAGTGTTGCTGGTAATGTAAGTGGATCAGTTGGAAGTGTAGTTGGTGCTGTTGGTTCAGTAGCTGGTAATGTTAGTGGTTCAGTAGCTTCAGTTACAGGAGCTGTTGGTTCAGTTACAGGAGCTGTAGGTAGTGTAGCTGGTAATGTTAGCGGTTCAGTTGGAAGCGTAGTTGGTAGTGTTGGATCGGTTGCCGGTAATGTTAGTGGTTCAGTAGCTTCAGTAGTTGGTGCAGTTGGTAGTGTTGCTGGTAATGTTTCTGGTTCGGTTGGTTCTGTTTCTGGATTGACTACTTCAACAATAGCTTCATCAGTATGGGGTAATTCCTCAAGAACATTATCAGGTGATCAATCATTTACACTTATTGGAAATGTTTCAGGAAATATAACAGGATCTGTTGGATCAGTTACAACAGTTTCAGATAAAACAGGATATAGTTTGGCAAGTACACAATCATATACCTTAATTGGTAATGTAAGTGGTAATGTTAATGGTAGTGTTGGAAGCGTAGTTGGTAGTGTTGGATCAGTAGCTGGTAATGTTTCTGGTAGTGTTGCAAGTGTTGTAAATGGAGCAACCCTAACACAAATCAACTCGTTGGTATCTGGTATTCGTGGTGCAGATAATGATTCTTTAAAGACACTCTCGGATCAAGTAGATAATGTTACAGTATCAGGTGCAACAGCACAAGCAATTTGGGAATATACTAATAGAACTTTAACAAGTTCAGGAACAGCTGCTATTGATTATACCCAAGTAGCAAACGCCGTATGGGATGAATTATTATCTCTTCATACAGTAAGTGGTTCTGCAGGTAAACAACTCTCATCTACAGTAACAAGTTCTGGTGCTGTATATGTAAATATTGCAGGAGCAGAAATAGCAGATGCGGTTTGGAATGCAGAAACAGCTACATATAATGTAGCTGGATCGATGGGTAGAGCTTTAACAAGTACCGGAACTGCAGTTATAGATGCTTCAGATGTATGGAATTATGGAACTAGAACATTAACATCAAGTACTGGAAATGCTACTCTTGCTAATCAAGAAATTATTATAAATCATCTTACAGACATTAAAGGTGATGGATGGACAGATGAAGATTTAGTAGCAATTATGACTGCTATAGAAAACGGAACTTGGGGTGGATTTGGAGTATAAAATATGAGTGAAAGATATACAGCAAATGTTTCTGAATCTACTACACTTGAATTTCAGTTTTTACGGGCTGGAACAGCATATGATGCATACTCTGTTAATAAAGTTACAATTCATTCTTTATATGCTGATGCTGTTTCAAATTCTAATATAGTAGAAACAATTTCATCTGGGAGTATTACTAGAGTAACTACTGGATTATATCAGTATACTGCATCTATAATTACTACACCAGGAACATATTTTGATAAAATATTTTTAACACCAACAGATGGTGGAACAGAAATCTCTTTTATTAATACTTTTTATGTTTCAAGTGAATCTGTAAGCACAAATGAGTGTAATGTATATGGCACTATATTAGATTCAACAGGTGAAGCATTTGAAGGTGTAAGAATTTATGCAATACCGACTACAGTACCTGCTTTTATATCAACTAGTACAGGATTAGTTGCGATAGGATATGAACCTAGATCTACAGTAACAGATTCAAATGGATATTTTACTCTAGCATTACTTAGAAATCTTTCTTTTAATATTACTATTAAAGAAATAGGATTAAGGGATACAATTACTGTACCCGATGATTCAAGTGTAAATTTATTTTCATTATTAGGAGCAACAGTTCAAGCATCCACAACACCTGCGGATACGAATTGGACTTGATAGATAACATAGATGAAAAACTATAAAATCTTTGTAGATCTTGATGGAGTTCTCGTCGACTTTGACAAGAAATTTGAACAAGAATTAGGAGATAAACCAGAGGTTTTATTTAAAAAGTATGGTGATGATTTTGTCTGGGATATCTTGGATAAGATAGATAATTTCTGGTTTGATATGGATCCAAAACTAGATGCAGAAGAGTTATGGAATTTCGTGTTACCATATAACCCATCGATATTAACTAAACCAGCTAAATCTGTATATAGTTGTAAAAAAGATAAAAGAAAATGGGTAGATAAATATCTAGGTGAGGATATAAAAGTTCTTTTTGAACAAGATAAAAGTAAGTATGCAACACCTAATAGTATTCTAATAGATGATCAGGAAAAAAATATCTCTAAGTGGGAAACTGCAGGCGGTATTGGCATATTGCATAAAAATTCACAAGATACTATTAAACAACTAAAAGAGATATTAAATGCTTGAAGAAGTATATGAAATATTAGATTTAATAGAATCTTCTATTTTAGAAATAGATTCAGAAAAAGAGTCTTCTTCTATATTAGAAGATATTGGATATATGACAGAAAAAAGAAGAAAGGAATTAAATCTAAGAAATGATGCTTATGAAGCATTGCAAGAAATAAAAAAATATTTTAATAATCAAAGAACTTTGTCTTCTGAAAAAACAGATCAATTAATGTCAGTAATAGATAAATTTTTTGTTGAAAATAATCAATCATTGTTTGTGATAAATACTATTTTACCATTTAGATTAGAATATCTTCCTTAAGGAGAAATATATATAAATACAAAATATGAAACCAAATTTAGAAAAAAGAAATCCTTCTTTAGAAGATATAAAAGAATTTTTTAATAAATATGATTTGATATTATTATCGGATTCAATAAAAGATTGGAATTCAACTTTAAAGTACATCTGCAAGTGTGGAAAGGAATTTGAATCTACTTGGTATACTTTACAAAAGAGAATTTATCCTTATTGCTATGAATGCACAAAAATAATACAAAATAGACCGAAAACAAAAAGTTTTGAAGAAATACAAGAATTTTTTACAAAACACAATGCCGTTATACTATCTAGTAAACAAGATTATTCTACAATGAGAACAAAACTTAAAGTTAAATGCACAATATGTGCTGATATTTTTACAACCACAGCAGAACGTGCTATGCGTATTATAACTTATAATAATTTTAATATTATTTGTGATAGTTGCAGAAATACGGAAAAATTAAAAAAAATAAAAGAAGAAGAATTTTTAAAAGCAAAAGAATTATTTAAAGAACATGGATTTGAATTACTAGAAACAAGCTATAATATAAAATCCAAAAAAATGAAATGTAAATGTAAAAATGGACATATTATCTATAAAGGATTAGATCAAATAAGCTATAGTTGTTCAATTTGTTCTCATAGTAAAACAGCAAAACAAAATTCTATAAGACATTTATTAAACTATCAGGAAGTAAAAGAATTTTTTGAGAAACGTAATTGCATATTGTTAACTGAGTATATCGAACAGCTAACTATACGTACACCCTTAGAATATATATGTAGTTGTGGAAGACATAATTATACTTCTTTCGAAGTTTTTAGATATAAACCAGTAGTCGATAACAGGGTAACCTGTAAATCGTGCGGTTATTTAAATAGAGAAATACGAGAAAAAGAATTATATACTATTCAATGTAAAGAATACTTAAATAATATAGGTTATATATTACTAGATACAAATATAAAAGAATTATCTTCTACTGATACACTACAATTAATTTGTCCAGAAGGACACCATACTTCTTTATCTATAGCTTCTTTAAAAAATGGAAGAAAATGCAGAATATGTACTAAAATAGAACTTAGGAAGAAAAAATGTGGTGTAAATCATCCAAGATATAACCCAAACTTATCTTTACAAGATAGATTACTCAATAGAAGATATATTGAGTATGAAGATTGGAGAAAAGCAGTTTATTCTAGAGATTTATACACTTGTCAAGTTTGTGGAAAAACAAATTGTAAATTACATGCACACCACAAAAATGGATTTGCAGAACATAAAGAATTACGAACAATTTTAGAAAATGGAATAACTCTTTGTGAAACATGCCACAGAGAATTTCATTCTTTATATAGTGTTTTAAATAATACAGAAGAACAGTTTAATGAATTTTATTTTAATAAAGTTTACAAGGAGGTGGATTGTGAGGTGGCCAATTAGATCTAGAACAGATGTACGCGCGGTTATTGATCGTCATCTCATATACGATTTTACTATCTCACAACTTCGTGTAAAAATGCGTGGTTGTGGAACTCCTTGTACTCTTTATAAAAATGTAGCAAATACTTTATATGGAACTGCACCATCTGGTGAAACTAAATGTTATTGTTGGGATGAAGAAAAAGCTCAACCAGATAGATCTCATTTCTTATGTTTAGGTACCGGCTATCTTGGCGGATACCAAAAATATGGATATGAAGAATTTGTTGTATCCACTCCATCTACTGTTACAAAAGATGATTTTATTACAATAGCTGGTGATTCTGGAAGTCTATTTACTATATCTTCAAATACTAATCGAGAAGGTATAATTACTACTGAAAGATTTACATTAACTAGATGTGAAGCTTTTGATAGATTTCTAATTAACGATAGAACAGATCCAACTTTAAATAGAATAACTTATTATTATTCTACAGACGATATTAATTGGAATGAAATTTCAACATCTACTTATTCTACTAATAACTTAGCAAATAAACAAGGTACTTTTACTTTAACTAAAGGTACACAATATATTAGATTTAGAATTGTTATGTTAAAAAGAACGGTAACAAGTCCTTCACCTGAATTTAATTCTATCAGATTTAGATATAGAAATCAAAAGAATTTAATAGATATAGATCCAACTTATTCAGCAATTGATTATCCTGCTTTCTTGGCTGCAAGAGATCAAGAAAGAACAGAAATTACAGAAGGTCCATATGGTTGGGCTACTGTCCGTCCTTTAAGATGGTGGGTTCTTCCAGAAGTAGTAATTGAAAATTTTGATATTATTCAATTTCTACAAGGAACATTTGAAAATCAATTTTATGAAGTACAACAATCTACTTTTCATATGCATGGACCACAATTAAAAATGATCCATACAGATTTTATCACTGCTTATTTGAGAGATAAGCAGGATGTTGTTAAAATAATACAGTATTTGTCTTAAATAAGTAAATTTATTCTTTATTTTTCTTAAAAGTATAGGAGCACTAAAATGAGTAAAGAACGAGATAATAGCATTTTTTCATCTTTATATGGTGATTCTTTTCTTGAAACTGAAAAGAGAAAAGAAATACAAAGGAGACTTGCGTCCTCCAGATTAGTTAAATTAACACCTGATGTAAAAAAAGAAGTGGAAAAAATAGGACAAAATACTTACAGAACCAAAACAGGTTCTGTAGAATGGTCTATTATTTTAGTAGATGGACAACCACATCTAGCTAGAAGAGAAGTAGATGAAGAAGGAAGAGAAGAAAAGATAGCTAATCCCGATGCACCCATAAAGTAAAGAATATGCGAGAAATACTAATAGAATCTATTATAATAAATCCTTCTGTTGTAAAAGTAGTACCTACACATTGCCCAGGTAGCGATAGAGAAGATATTTTAAAAGATCAAGATGGTATTCCTTCTTGTGTAGTAAATACTTCTATTTGTAAATATCTAAATATGGTATATTTTAATATAGATGAACACAAAGAAACTTTATTGTGCGAATTACCAGAAGAAGAAACTACTACTGAAGAATCATAACGAATGAGTATAGAATCTAATCAACACCCAGAATCGTTTAGCGGAGATTTAACACAATTTAGCTTTCATAAAATAGAAAGACAAACTAAAAGTGTGTTAAAAGATATTCTTAATCAATTCTTTTCTAGTTCAGTTACTAGTTATAAGATAGCTGTTCCTGAAATTATTATTTTACAAAATACAGATTCTGAAACAAAGCTAAATATAGAAAGAGATTTTCCTTTTTATGAAAGGAAGATGCCATTAATTGCTATTTCATCTAGAAATAAAAGAGAAAGAAAACCTTTTTTAGGTGCAGATGATTTTATATATCAAGATGCATTAGAAAGTACAGATGGTAGTATACAATCTTTTTATAATATGTATGCTAATATGTATGATGTTCCAGTAGATTTGATAATTGCTGCTATGTCACCTGATATAAGATCTCAAATTAGTGAGTTAGTAGCATTATGTTTTTCTCATTATTACCGCTGGCCTTATTTATATAAAGGCGATAGCGAAGAAATGTTTAATATTATACCTACTACTACACCAGTAGAAATAACAGGAGAAAATGAAGTAACTGATATTAGTACACAGACTCTTATATATACGTGTACAGTAAGATTAAATTCTTTTGTAGAATATATATTTCCTGATATAGGAGATAATTGGAATATATTAGTTACAGAAGGATTTAATTATATGGATAGAAGAACTTCTACAGGTAATGAAACCTTATATGTTCCTATCTATGTCTATGGAAGCATGGGAGAAATAACCAGTACTGGATATTATACAAGTACGGGGTATAATGGAAATGATATAAGATGGTGGGCAGATTATTATACAGTTGAAGAAGAAGAGGATGTAAGAAATCCTTTAGAATCTTATGATTAATCTGTAAAACATATAATTTAGGTAATTTTAAATAAAGAACCTTAAAACTAAAAAGACAAACTTAATATTTCAAGTAATCATAATTTGAAGGAGCATCTCCGATGGCAGATTCAGGATATACACTTCCGGGTGTAACTATAACAGAAATAACACAAACAGCCACTCCAAATGCGTCAAGCTCACAAAGAAAGCCTTGCTTTATTGGTGCAGCTAGCCCATATAAACGAGAAAAAAATGAGGCTATTACTAGAACATCTAGTGGTCTTGTTGATCAGTTAACATATTATACTACAGGTATTTATGAAATTGAATCAGCAGGTACACAAATAGGATTAAATGACCTAGTAGAAGATACGGATTTTACAGTAGATACTACTACTGGTGAAATTACTTGGATTATTAATACAGAAACCAAAACAATTTCAGGCGGAACCTATGGTGCTGATCTACTAACCTCATTAACACATTTTAGTGCAGTAGGTACTCCTGTTGCTGGCGTAGATGCAACTGGTGGTTATCAAGAAGTTGGTTTAGATGTAGTTCATACTTCTATCTGTGGTTTGGTAGGAGATACCTATTATTTTACAGTAAACGGAACAGAATATTACTTTAGTCTAACAAGTACAGGCGCATCTACTATGGATTACGACGATGTAGTAGACAGCATGAATGCTGCTCTTGTAGGTGCAGGTGTAACAGCAAGTTTTGTTACTAACGATATTCGTGTAACACATGATACTGCAGGTGCTGGAAATAATATTGCATTAGCTGCCGGATCCAGCGGAACGGACCTATTCTCTTCCTTAACAGGTTGGGATTCTTTTGATACAGCAGTTCCTGGTGCAGATGCTACAAGCGGTTATGGTGGATTTGGAATGACTATTACTGCTGGTGGTGGACAAGCCTCAGGTCTTTCTGCTGCTTCTAGATATTATTTTACTTTAAATGGCACTGAATATACAATATTAACAGCAAGTACATTAACATATGCTGCTATAGCTGCATTAATAAATACAGCAATTACAGCAGATGGTTTTACATGCTCTGCTGCGACTACAGATATTGTAATTACTAATACAGATACTGGATCAGATTCTACTGTTACTATAGAAAGCGGTACTGCTAAAGCTGCTTCTAATGGACAAATGGAGTTTACACTTTCTAGCCAACTTATTATAGCTAGAACAGCAGGATACGCAGAAATAACAGCTACTGTAGGTGCAAATACTTATACTTTCGGTATATCTGATGATATAACTCCTACTGATACTACTATTAATCTTTCTGGAACAGAAGCAGAATTAAACGCACTATTAGTAGGAACTGTTCTTACCATTACTACTACTCCTAAAGTAGCAGATAGTGGAACATACTATGTAACATATACATACAATAGACCAACTACAGATTATAAATATAAAGAATTTAGTTCTTATCAAGATGTATTGGATGATCTAGGTGATTGTATACCTGCTAATCCTTTAGTAATGCTTTGTGATTTAGCACTTAATTGGTATGGTGTACCTACTATTGCAGTTATTCAAGTTCCACCTTCAGATCAAAATAGTGATTATGTAGCTGCTTTACAGAAATGTAAGCATAGAGACGTACAAACACTTGGTGTTTTAAATACCAGTGGTACGGTTAGGAATGCTGTTATAGCACATGTTAACGATAGAAATTTACCACAAAACGGTAGATATAGAATGTATTATACAGGAGCAGCAGCACTAACAGATTTAGGTGATACAGATGAAGCTAATTCAGTTTGTGGTATAGCTTATAGTATACGAAATGAATCTGTAGTTTATATTAATGCTACAAGAGCTACTTATTATTATAAAGATCCTACTACTAAATTAGATACAGCTACAACAGTAAATGGAGCTTTTATAGCAGCAGCAATTGGCGCATATAGAGATTCATTCTCTTATGCAGCACAAACAATTTTAAGACATACTATTCCGGGTCTAGAGTTATTTGAAGAAGATTTTGATGATTATTATACAGATGATATGCTTAAATTAGCAGGTGGCGCAAGTGCTCTAGTATGCGGATTAGGTTCAGATAGTTCTTTAATTATTAAGGATGATTTAACTACTGATAATACTAGTGTTGAGAAAAATAATATTAATATTATTACTGCTAAGCATTATATTGCTAAAGATGTTGCTATTCAACTCGATAGAACATTTATTGGTAGATTAATTACAAATAGACCTGTATATAAACAAACAGTAGAAAAATTCTTAAACGACGTATTTAAGGATTATCTATCCAAGTTAATTATAGAAGAAATAGATCAGATATCTGTTACGTTACCAACTACAAGACGTGACACAGTAAACTTCAGATATTCATATTACTCAGTATATACCAATAAATACATGGAAGGAGAATACAGTATATCAGTGTAATTTACCTTTTTCCTGAGCTAGAAAAGTCAAACCCTGAAATTCATTATTTCAGGGTTTTTTATTGAATTACCAGAAAAATAATAGAAAAATAACCTAAGATACTATTATTATATTTTATACTTATTACAGGATTTAAGTTTATTTAATAATTAAGGAAAATATATATGATAGAAAAAAAATGTAAACACTGTGGAACTACTAAAGATCTTAGAACAAATAAAAATGGTGTTATCTATAATTGCTGTATTACTTGTTATAAAACAATAGAAGTTCCTGATCAAATTTATAAAACTAATGAAGCACTGCAAAAGAAATACGGTTCTTCTAGTTTTGGTATGCTAAGATCTGATCGTTGTAAACAAATGCCTAAAAAAGAACCAACAATTACCAAAAAAACTTGTAAATATTGTGGATCAGAAAATATTGTTAAGAAAGGAAAATATACTTATAGATCATGCGAATTACATTGGAAGCAATTTCAAAAAGATGCAGATATCAAAAGAAAAAAAACTAATTTAGAAGTAAATGGTAATTCTAATTTAATGAAATTACCTGAAAAAATAGAAAAATTTAAAAACACTATGTTGAAAAAATATGGTTGTGAGTATCCTATGCAGAATCCTGAATCTCTTGAAAAAAGAGGAAAGAATAACATACCAAAATTTGGCAGCAAAGGACCAATGAGTAGTCCTGAAGTACAAGAAAAAAGTAGAAATACAGTTCTAAAAGAATATGGTGTAACAAGCGTGTTAAAATCGCCACTGATACAAGAAAAAATAAAAAATACGCTACTCGAAAGTTTAGGTGTAGATAATCCGTTGAAATCCTCTATTATACGAGATAAACTTAAACAAACTAATCTTTTAAAAAGAGGCGTTGAGTGGCCAACACAATCTGCAGAAGTAATAGATAAAAGAAGAACAAACGATAGGTTTAAATATTGGGATACTTTTATAGAAATATTAAAACTAAAAAAATTAGAACCTTTATTTACACAAGAAGAATACAGTACTGGAAGAGATTTATTTGCATTTAAGTGTTTAAAATGTGAAAAGATCTTTACTACAGATAGATTTTATGCACAAGGTATTGGATGTTCCTGTTCTGCCTACAGATCTAGATATGAAGAAGAAATAGTAGATTGGTTAAAATCTATAAATATTATAAATATAGAAACAAATAAAAAATATGGAAGAAAAGGAAAATCTTCTTCATACGAACTTGATATATATCTTCCAGATTTTAATTTAGGAATAGATTTTCACGGTCTTTTCTGGCATTCTGATCAAGTACAAACTAGAAAATATCACCAGGATAAATATGTTTTTTTTAAAAATATTGGTATTTATTATATACAAATTTTTGAAAACGAATGGTTAAGTAAATGTAATATTGTTAAATCCATTATTTTATCTAAATTACATAAAACTACAGCTATATACGCTAGAAAATGCAATATTAAAGAAATTTCTTCTATACAATACCGAGAATTTTTAGAAGCAAATCATTTGCAAGGTTATGTATCAGCAAATATACGATTAGGGTTATTTTATGAAGATAAACTTGTTAGTATTTGTTCTTTCTCTAAATCTAGATATGATAAAAGTACAAATTGTTATGAATTAATACGATCTTGTACATTATTAAATTACTCTATTATAGGTGGTTTTCAAAAATTGTTAAAATATTTTGAAGATACTGTTAAACCAGAAAAATTAATTAGTTACATCAATGTAAGATACTTTGACGGTTCTAGTTATTTATCGTCTAACTTTAATATTGATATACTAACAGCACCTAATTATTTCTATTTTCATTTAAATAATATGTATATTCTCTATTCTAGAGAAAAATTTCAAAAACACAAACTGGAAAAAATATTAACTACTTATGATAAAAATTTATCTGAAAGTGAAAATATGTTTAAAAACAAATATCTAAGAATTTACGATGCTGGAAATCTTAAAGCTATTAAAGAATATACTTATTAATAGTTTCCATTTAATTTTTTTCAGAAAACCTTAAAAATCAGTAATAAAAATCATATTTTAATTCAAATGAATGATAACTAGGTAATCTTTGTAATATAATCTGTAAGGAGATCATAATATGGCTACATCACGAATCTTCCCAATGAACTGGGCAACCGGTGGGGGTGGAAGAGTTTCAGATACTGATACTGTACCAAAAGCAGCAATGCAATCTATTACCATGGCGGTTCGCTTTGGTGATGGTAAACAATTTGCTATAGGATATGTGCAACAATTTAAATGGACTATGACTAGAGATAAAGAAATTCTTCATCAAATAGAAGCTTATCCTAATGGTACATTTGAATCTGCTACTAATCTAGCAACTGCTAGATTTGGTCAGACCTTTTATTGGCCAGGTGAACCGATTGAAGTTATACCTGGAAAAGTAAATGGCGTGGACATTACCTTAAGTAGATATGCTTTATATAGTTCCAATCTTCTTAGATCTCTTATGAGAATAGACGGAGCAGGTACAGAAGATACCGAGCAAATACAAAATAATAATGAGATTCAATATACCGGTGCATTACAAAATCCTTATGTATCTCTTATTCAACAGGTTAGACCAGTGTATATTTATCAACAATTCTTATCTCCTACAGTAGGAACTATTGTATTTGGTAGGGTATTTGAAGAATGCTGGTTTACAGATATAGGTGAGGATATACCAACAGCAGAAAAGAATGGTCCTATTCTAGAAAACGGTACTTTAACTGCTACTAGAATTCGTCCTATTCTAGCTGGTGCATAATTATGCAATCTAGAGATTTAGAAGTGTTCTATAGAAAACTAGCTGCAGATAATAACAGATTTGCAGCAGATTTATTTAGACACACCATATATCCTGCTTTTTTTGAAGATGCCGTATGGACAGATGTGAAAGAATTTGAAAATCAAAAACAGGAATTAATATCTCTAATAAGCAGGTTACAAATTATAAACGGTATTGTTGAATTTAATTAAAAACCAGTAAAGGAGAAAATGAAATACAAATGAAACAAGAATTAGAAGATTTTAATCAGAGTGAATTTTTAACAGGTCCTCAAGCTCCTTCTAAAATGAGAGGTATTCCAATGCCCCCAGGAGTTATGATGCATCCTGATGCAGAAATTGAAAAAGAATTAGATTCATTTGCGGATACAAAATTGCATCAAGAACCTCAGTTTATAACAAAAGAAAGAAAAAATGAGATAGATGCAGAGATAGAGAAATATCTATCTAAAAATACTTTAGCAGAAGAACGGCTTTTAAAAGAAGTCGAAGCTGTTAAAAAGAAAAACGAAGCTGCTCCTGAGCATCCAAGAAATATTTTAGCTGATTTATTAGCTAAAGGTGAATTAAAAAAGACTTTCGATGTAGCAGGTCATACTTGGACACTAAGAGCGCTAGATCAAGGGGACATCCTTTTAGCAATGGATGATCTTAAGGATAGTATAGAAACCGAAGCTGGAAGAATTACATCGGTTGTCTTTTCAAAAGTAGTATATTCAATAGAAGCCATTGATGGCATCCCTATTTATCAATTCTTTCCAGAAATACAACCTCAAGATCACCCCTCTAAAATTGACTACATTATTACAGTCAAAAAATCTTTAAGAGCTTATCTAGTTGGTATGGCTCCTAGAATTATAGATCTTCTTTATTCAAAATATCTTGAATTAGAAGATGAAAGAGACAAAGCGCTAGATAAACTAAAAAACTCATAAGTCGTCCATTTGAAGAATGGGAAGACGCAGATGAATTAATGGGCGACTTCAATTTCATGAAACTTTTCATCTGCGCAATGAATGGATGGAATCCTTACTCTGAAGAAGTTAAGTCAATACCTATTAGTTATTGGCTTATTGCTATTCGCTGTAGACGATACAAACTATATGAAGAATGGACTGATATGATGAGACCTCACGGTGAATTCATATCCAGCATAGTAGCACCAGAAAACTATGGTGAATGGAAAAAGTATCATGATCAAAAAGAAAAGAATAAAAAACAGGGTCTTCCTGATACAGTAAATATGGGTGATTCTCATTATGCTTCTGCAGATACATATTATGATCCTACTAAAGGATTGGTTAGCATGAAAACTGGAGAAGTTCTTATATCAGATAAGGATATGAAAGATAGATTAAATATAGATGGAATCGCAGTAAGTATATAGGATATTATTATGCCAGATCCAAAATTAGATCAAGTAATGCTGGATGTAAAAAAAGCTGCTGAGGTATCTAAAGGTGCTACTGCAGATTTAACTGAACAACTAAAAAACGCAGAAGCTTTAAAAGATATATTTTCCAGCATTGATTCCACCCAGAGAAAAATGTTAGCAACAGAATTAGAAATGGATGAAGCTTTATCTAGATCTAAAAAATCTGTTAGTGAAACAAAGGATGCATTAGATAAAGTACCTTCTGTCCTTAAAGCAGCACAAGCAATACAAGAAAAAACAGGAAAATCATATCAAGACGCTTTAGAAACTTTAAAAAAAGCAGCTGAGGAAACTAAAAAACATACTGCTGCTAATAAGGCATTACTATCAGCAATTAAATCTGTAGAAGGTTCGTATAAGAAAGTTTCAGAAGAAATAGGAAAACAAGTTAAAACTTCTAAAGAAATAAATAAAGAACTCCAAATAAAAAGAAAAAATTTACAGGATATAAAAAAATTAGCATCTGAGGTAGGGGCACAGTTTAAATTAGTTTTTGGTGCAGCAGGTGCAGCAGGTCCTGAAGGTGCATTGAAAAGTATGGTAGGTACTGCTTCTGCTTTTGGTAGATTTGGTACGGAAAAACTTAAAGGATATACTGAAAGAAGAAGAGAACGAGAACTAGAAAAAACAGGTGAAATTTCTAAAGTTACAGGGGCACTAACTGGTATATTAAAAGGTATACCAGCAGTAGGTGGATTTATAGGAGGAACTGCCAATGCTTTAATAGAATCTATGATGTATGATTACAAAAGAAGATTACAGCAAAGAGTTTTTTCTGCAAGAGCCGGAGCATTAGGCGCACCTGGTGGTATTAGTGTAATGGCAAGTAGTCAATTAACTAGAGAGGAATTTACCCAGTATGGTGAAACAGCTTTTAGAAAAGGTATTATTGGGAGAACTAAAGAAGAAGCGGAAGAAGAAATTAAAGGATATGCTCTAATAAGCAAAACTTACGGTGAGGATATTGCTTCTGCATTTACCTCCAGTATAATTCAATCTTCTAATTCAGTAAGAGATACGTGGAAGATTGTAGAACAGACTATGAGTCAATTTAGAGAAACTGCAAAACAAGCAGGTATTCCTTTACAAGATATAGCTAAATGGATAGGTGATAGTGCGGTACAAGCTAGATACCTAGGTGTAGATATGGAAACCGTAGCCAGAGTAACTCAAGGATTACTAAAAAATCAGGAATTACTTTTTAGAGCTGGCATTACTAAACAAAATATTGGAAAGGTATCTGCAGACATTATTGGTGGAAGAGCACAACAAGGAATGGCTGTTAGTGCATTCTGGGCCAACCAAATAGGATTAAAAGGCTCATTAACTCAACAAATGGAACAATATATGTTGGGAGGAAAATACTTCAAAGAAAGAGAAGGTGGCGGGTATTCTCTAGAAGAGTCCGGGATAACAGGCAGAGATATAACCTTAAGAACAATAAGAGAATTTCAAAAACTAATTCTAAGTGGACCTGCAGGGTTTCAAAAAGGTATGGCTGCAATGCAAGCTGGAATTGCACCTATTAAAGATATGGAAACGCTAAGAACATTAATGCTAACACCTGCAGAAAAATTAGATGAACTAGTACCAGCAATACAGCAAGAAATGAAACCACCAGATGAAAAGCTAGGACAGTTGGTTAAATTTGAATTAATTACACAAAAATGGCAAGATAGAGTTGCAACACTTTTGGTACAACTTGCAAAAGGAGAAGCAACACCTGCAAAAGCTCTGCAAGCGTATAGAGAAAGTAAAAACGTATTAAAAGATATTATAGGAATGGAAGAAGGTGGAAAGAAACATATTGGTGGCGTTATAAAACGAGGAACAGTAAGCGAAGTTCTTACAAGTGAATCTATGAAATCTCTTGGACGTGATAGTTTTTATGCTTTTAATCCTTCGCATGATATACAAATTGGTTCTCCGCAAACTACTAAAAATGCTATGAATAGAGTTAGTGGCGGAATGGGAACTTCAGACAAAAAAATAGAAATTACTTTAAATATAAATGGATCAATATTAACAGATAATACCTTTCTTAATAAAATAGAAGAAGTATTTGCTAGAAGAATGGGTTTAATAGGTGGATAATATATGGCAGGCTTAACTCCTTTTTTATTTTCTTCAAATATGCTACAGCAAATGGCTTTACAAAAAAGATCATATCTTAGCACTAATCTAACTAGTTTATTAACTAAGGGTGTTGTATCTGATTCTACGCAAATAAAAAATTCTTGGTATGAAATGTGGATAAATCCTTCTTCTATTACTATACAAGATAAATATATTCAAAATAGACAGCATACAGCAGGTTCTATTGTTACTTTTCATTACAGACAAGATGTAAAAGTAATCACTGTGGAAGGTGCAGTTGGTTGGGTTCAAATTGAATCTGCTTCGCAAAATGCTGAAACTGGTGCTTTTAACCTTCTAAAAGGAAATACTAATTATATTAAACAAGGATTAAGAAATACATATAATTCGTATACAAGAAATGGTCAAATAGATCCCAATAAATTAAAAGCTCAATTAAATAAATGGAATCCAAGTCTTTCAGAAAGTAATAGAATTAAAGCTGGAAGACACGCAGATAATACAGATAATTCACCCAGATTATTCTTACAAAGATTAAAAGATTTAGCAGATCAACCTGCATATTATTATGATAATGATGGACAAGAACATTATAATGTAAAATATATAAAGATGTATACAAAACAATTTCCTACTGGTGTAATAGCAGAAGGATATTTCACGTCTTTTCAAGTACCAGAAACTAAAGATGATGCACAAACAGTTCATTATAGCTTTGAATATATTGTAGAAAATCTAAGAAAAATTACTATTTCACAAAGAGTTCCTGGTATGTATACATCTACTACTAATCTACAGAATGGAATGGTTAAAATACTATAATGCCTACTCCTATTGAACGCTTTAGAGATAAATTAAAAGCTGAAGGAAAAAAGCTAGTAGTAAATACTACAGATTCTTCTGCAAATGCACAAGGTATAGTATTTGGTACATTTGATAAAACATATCCTGTCTCTGCTATAGAAAGAGAAAGAGAAGATGGTGTAACTTTAGTTAATTTAAGTCCTGAATGCAGAGTTTTTTTATGTGGTGCAGAAGTAACTAAAGATGTTATAGGAGTAGATACCAGTTATGATGATGCTGCAAATGGTGGTTGTACCATAACTTTATCTAACCCCAGAGGAAAGTATAATGTAGATATTACAGATCTAATAGGAGAAGCCAATCAAGGAAGATGGAGAGAAGATAAAGATATTTTGCAAGCATATGAATATCCTTGGTTAAATAAACAAGGATCGCCTTATGATAATGTATCTACTAAAGTAGAAAGATCATTAAAAACAGATTTAAACCCATCTGATTTTTCTGCGGCATTTGATAAAATAGGTAGAAATACTGTAGAATCAGATATAATTAATAGTATAAATTCTCTTACTAATTTAAAGATAAATGATAGTATGGGTATTACTAGAATGTTATATGAAATAAAATTTCATAGTAATTGCCCAAAGAAAGCAGGTGAGATTATTTTTGATTTTAGAGATCCCATATATGTATTTTTTAAAGGAAGATTTTCTTCTTACTGGTATTTTGGATTTAGTGGTGTAATAAGTGGACTAGACCAAAGTAGATCATATGGATCTGACGATATAATAACTATACAAGGATCTGATCCTTTATATATTTACAAAAGAAAGAAATATACTGATAAAGGTTCTTTAATTCGTGCTGCTTCTCATGAAAGTGGTATCAAAGGACTTGCCAATAGAGGACAAAAAATTGAGTCTGGGCAACCAGGTGCATTTAATACTTTAGTTAAAGTAATGTTTTTCTCACAAGATGAAAGACAGTATAAAGCTATAGAAAATAGTCATTTTTACTATACCTCTGCTAATACTTTAGCTAAATCTAATAGCAATCCACCACCATATAATACTTCTAGTAGCAGTACAAATTTAGAAAGGTATATGAATGTGTTTCGTGAAGCCCACGAGTTTAAAACAGGAGTAAATTCTAATCAAAATTATATTGATGGAATGATGTGTAGAGAATTTACTTTAAGAAGCGTTACTTCTGGTTTATTATCTTCTCTTACGAGTATAACAGGTGCAGGATTAAATCTTGTTAATGCAGGATTAAATCTTGTTGATACCGGATTAAATACAGTAATGAATCCTGGCACTATGATACCTATAGGTAATACCGGAACGATTCAAAATCTAAGACCGTTTACTGCACTGACTGGTTTTGATTCAAATAGTTTACAAAATCAAATAGATAAAGGGCTTACAAAGTTTCAGGGTAAAGTTATAAATACACTTGATAGTAAAGTACAAAGTGTTTATAAAACAACGGAATTAGGTGGTAAAATAACAGAAGCTGTAGCACAGCAAATAGGAATTGAATCTGGAAGACAAACCAATTTTGAATCTTGGTTTAAACAAGATAAACCTTATTTAGCTGATCCAGATTGTTTTAATCTGGGTCCTTGGAATGATATCTATTTACAATATAACGAAATAACTATAGAAGATTTTAAAGAAGAGAATATCAAACCCTTTTATGATACTTCTGTAAGATATTGGACAAAAGATTATTCTCTAAAAGACGAAGCCAATCTTGTATCTAAGGTTGGTAGTGCTTTAATAAATGAAGCAGTTTCTGGTGTAGATAAGCTTACTGGAAAAGCTAAAGTAGGTACTGCAGCCAGTCAAGCTATCAATGCAGTTTCCAAAGGTTATCCCTTTAACAATTCAATTGATACTACTAAGACTGGATGGCAAAGTAATAGTGGATTCGGTGTATGTGGTATTCATCCTGCCCTTACATATGATTTTATTAACAACTTTCATAGAGTAGAAGATGTATATAATGCAGCCATAAATCCAAAAACCGGAAGACCTGATTTACTTGATAGTATAGTAGTAACACCCTATGAAAGATTAAAAGAAATGGTGTTAGGTAGTCCTACAGAACTCAGTGCAATAGATAGTCCGGCACAAATGGGAACTCAGAAAAATTATTTTAGACCTAGATTATTTTTCTTATGGCCCAAGAAGTTTAGAAAACGTGATAAGGATCGTTGGACTATAAGTGAATTACTTTTAACAGAAGAAAACATAACATCATCCTATGATGCAATAGAAAAACTTACAAATGATGAAGAATATTGTGTATATTGTTCTCCTATGGGTGATATCTTTATAGAACCTATTATGTATGATTTTCATCCTTCTAAGTTTATGTCTAAAATAGAAGAAAGAGATCCTGTTTATGATAAAAAACCAGTTTACTTTAGAAATTTTAACAATACCACAGATGGAGAAAAGGTAGTATATAGAAAAGATTATGCTTACTTTTTTAATACTAAAGCTAATCATCCATTGTTTATAACTCAAAAAGATACAATGCGTGTTAGTGAAACAATTAAACCCGAAATGATTAGAACTAGTGTTATTGTTGAAGGAAGTAGCTCCGGTGGGCAAGGAATGATAGATGCTACTCTAGCTGGTTTCATGCGTGTTGGTAGATATTTTACTATTCATAAAAATATAACAGATGATACTAAAAATAAAGAAGCAATGAATTTTCAACCTGGCATATATATTGCAGATGGTTTTCCTAACGTATTCCGTGGCGACGATTCTCTAGAAAATTGGACAAAAAAGATTAAATTAGGAAATAGAGTAGATGAGCTTACCAGTAGTTACAATTCTATACTTTTAGATACGCTATTAGCAGATAGAGGTGATAATACATTATACTCCTTAATTGAAGAATCTGGTACTTCAGCAGTAAATTTCTCTAAACAAAATATTAAATCTTTTGCACATTCTGATATTGCTGCTGTTCATCAAAAATTGCAAGTTGAGTATAGTGCTACAACTATTCAACAATTTATTATTGATAATGCAGGTAGTCCTTTCAAAGATTTAACAGTATATTCTTGGATTGTACTAAATCAGGTATGCCCCAATATATATAAACTTATTCAGTATTTATCAAATAAGGATATCCAGAGTACTACAGTTGGATCAAGTTCTAATACATCTGGTACTAAAGCTATTTCAGATAATTTATTATTATTTTTAGGAAAATATAATATTAAATCTACTAAAGGTCTTGCTAATTTATCTATTTCTGATATTGCAGAAGTTTTTAAAATAGAAAGTAGAGCTGGATCTTCACAACCAGTTAAAACTTCTTCATTAGAAACTAGAAGCGTTGGCTCTGTAGAAGCACTATTAACTACTGAATTATCTCGTGCGTATGAAATTTGTCTATTATCTGGCAATGGTCTAAAAAGCATGATAATACAAGGAATGCATGATAACATAAAAGATTTATTACCAGATACTGCAGCTTTTCCTATATTAACCAGAGGAGATTTAAAAGTATTAGAAAGAAGCGGTTTATATAATCCTAATACAGATTTTGTATCTAAATATGGTTATAATCCGGGACCTACAATTATTAACACTGCAATAGATAATGGACAAGAAGCAGTAAGATTTGCTAAAACACTTTTTAATAGAATGACATCGCAAGCAACTATATTTAGTATAGATCTTGTAGGAAGGCCAGAATTTTGGCTAAATCGTCCTTACTATCTAGAAGATAAGTACTCTATTGGCTTGCTTACCACCTTTTCTATAAAATATGGTATAGAACAACCATTTACTAGTTCTGCTACTCTTTCTTATATAAGAAGAAATTCTATTACATACTCATATTCTTTAAATGAATTGGATACTGTTGCTAGCCCAGTTTTAGGTGTAATGCCTTTTGCTAGACCTGATACTGGTATAAATTTAAATATAGGAAATATGCAAAGTACGCTTTCATTACCGGATACTACCGAAACAGTTAACTTACTAAATAAAACAGCATTTGATAGTGCATCTTTAACCGCATTATCGCCTACTTCTAGAGGTGTATCGAAAGTTACTTCTCTTTCTAAAAATAAATTAGCAAATAATGCTTCTACTCTATTAGAAGATGCATTAGGTTCCAATTCACATTCTAATAGTTATTTTAATCAAAAAGCTTTGAAATATTATAAAACATTAGGAACTTTAACTTCCTCTAAAATACCAGCAACTGACGAATTTTATAACACCGGAAGTTGGGTAGGACAGGGCGTTGGCATATTGGGTCAAACTATAGCAAATTCTGTTGCAACTTTTCTACCTACAATTACTGGTAATCCAGTTAATGGTGGCTTATATGTAGCACATGATTGCATAGGGCACTTAAATTATAATGACAGTGTATATGCAGCTGCTACAGATAATAAGATAGTTACAGAAAGAAGTACAGCAGAAAATCAAAATCTTCCAACTATAGGAAGAAAGTTAGGTGATGATATTCTAACAGAATCTCAAAGTAGTGCTCTTGAACTTAAAATGATAGAAGTTAATAATGCTTTTATTACATTACAAAATAAAGAAAAAAGCTTAAAAGAACAAATAGATATAATAGATAAACTACAGCAAAATATTAATAAAGATGAAGAGGATCGAGATATAGCATATCAGAATCTTAAAACTTCTAGAAATAACTATAATTCATATCCAGAAGGTAGCAGCGAAAAGTTACAAGCAGGAAAAGACAAAAATAAATATTATAAAGAATGGAAAACTTTAGTAGAAAAAGTTACTAAAGAAACAAATACTAAAAATGATTATGATAAAAAATTAACTTCTGCCTTAGAAGACTATTCTACTTTTGGTCAAACTATTTATAATGGTAGTGTGTCTTTCGATAAAACTACTAAAACTAGGAAGAAACCTTCTAAACCCTATGCTACAGATACAACTAGTGATGAAAACGAAAAAGAACAACAAGCTAAGTTAAGCAGTTTACCATTATTGCAGCAACTTTATTTAACAATACCAAAGTATTCTTATTATAATGATACTACTAAAATAAGGATAAAATGGACAATACGAGATGATACAGAATTACCACAAAGCACAAGTAAGAAAAAAGCAGAATTAACAGCTGCTAGCGGAAGTAATTTAGCAGGCGTAGGTGCTGTTTCTAGTGGATTAGGTTCCAGTAGCTTGGAAGAACAAAACGGTTCTTGCCCTAGCTATATTATTAAGAAATAAATGAATAAGGAGTAATAGATGGCAATATCGTTTCCAGGTAAACCCCATAATAATGCTTTATATGTAAGTCAAAGCATTCAAGGACCTATTTATTATGCAGATATTACAAAAGTAGATTCTATGCGACAAACTATGTCTGTATATGTTCGAGGATTACACGATGTAGACGAGGTTGCAATTAATCAAGTATTGACACTAGCAGGATCTGGAATACGATCTCTTCCTATTCCTGGTACTGTTCTAGCATTACTATATAAAGATAGTTCTGGTAAAAATAAATTTGGGTATCATCATATAGGATACTTTCTTCCAGAGGATGTAGTAGAAACATCTTCTTCAAACAAACAAGAAACAAAAACAGGTGCAATTACATTATTAAGATATCTAGATCCAGGAGAAGTACAAATCATTAGTGCAGGACAGGCAGAAGTATATTTAACTAATGATGGGAGTGTTAAAATAAATGGGGGATCTGGAAATTTTATAGAATTAAGCGAATACTCACAATCTATAAATATGTTAGCAAATGATTTAGATATAGAAGTTTTGGATGTGAGTATTAAAGCAGGAAGAGTAAAAAGAGTTTTAGAAGACGATGCTTCACAAACTAATATCCCCCAAATTATGAGAGATATTACTAATGAAGGAGAAGAAAACGAAACAGTTACTACACACACAGAATTTAGAGTAGATATTGGAACTAAATATAATAATGAGACTGGAAATCCTTCTTTAGAAACAGATGAAGATACAGGATTAGATACGGCGCCTACAACAGGTACTTTAGCTTTTGCAAGTAAAGTATTTAATCAGGTAGGAGATCCAGAAAAACTATTGAGAGATTTGGATACCGTAGTAAATTTTCTTTTAAAGCTACCTTCAAAAATAAAAATGGGTGTAGATGAAAATGGCAACTTTTACATTGTAAATGAACAAACGGAATCTTATTTTAAATTTAGAACAAATTTTTCAACTTCTGATGTTGATACAACACAATTAGACTTTGTTACCTCTGAAATGGCTTTTTCATGTAACAGTGAAAAATTTAGTATTATTAATAAAGATAATAATGATCAAATGATGTTTGGAAAGGATGAAAACGGTAAGACTGAATTTAGCGTAAGATGTAACAATAATATAACATCATTCAGCGATAAAGAAGGACCCAGTTTAGTGCATTCCAGCGGATCTGGTATTTCTTTTACAGATAATGGGGATATCATAATTCAACATAAATCTGGTGGGTCACTTATGTTAAAAAATACTGGATTTGATATAAGTATGTCAGGAGGAGTTGTTACCATAGCTTCTAAAGATGTAATTGTAGCAGGAACAGATACTATTACATTAGGTGTACCTTCAAGTTCTGCCTCCTCGGAAGTACTGTTATTGGGAGAAGCTACTGCGGACTTTCTAGATCAAGCTTTCGATAATCATTTACATAAAGGTCCTATGGGTCCACCTATGCTTCCATTACTTATGAAAGTAACAGCTACTGTAGCAGGACAGTTACAAGTAGCTAAAATAGGTGTTAGCGCAAATTAAGGTTAATTTAAATGGTACCTCCTTTTTTAACATCCTCAGGTGTTGTTTATAAATATGATACTTCAACTGGTGTATATGAAGTAACAACAGAAACGCCTGCACCTATAGTTACTATAGATGAATCTGGTGCAATTACTATTATTACTTCTACTGGATTAGAATTAACTAGTGGTCAATTACCTGATCAACCAGATCCTACACCACCGGATTTACCTGCTGGAATAATAGTAGATATAGATTCTTCTGCACCTTTTTTTCCAAAAGTAACAGTTAGTATGACTGGTGTAGATATTGGATTACCCATTTCTTTTACATTTCCGGGAGTAGATTTTAATCAAATTTTAGGTTTTCCAGGTTCTCCTGAAATTCCTATATCTATAGGTACAGGTCCTTTTGATTTTGGTCTTCAAATTACCTTCAAATGCCCAGGATTTCCAACTTGTGGTGCAAAAACACAATGTACTTATACTAAAAAAACACCTGGGTGGCAGGTGGATCCTTCAAAATGGTTTCCTTTTAAGATTCCAGGTATACCTGCAATGCCTAAATTACCTAATATACCAGCTTTTAATATTTCTGTGCCACCAAAATGGATGCTTCCACAAGGATGCCCTAATTATGTAAGATCACAACAAAATGAAGTAGGTGGATAAATGAACGAAACTAAAATAGATAAATTAATATTAGATAACTTGAAAAGATATAAAGGTAAAGAGAACTCTTTAGATAACCTATCTCATTTATTCGCAACGTATTATATAGGTTGTTTACATTCATTAACTGTGAGATTTAGCTTCGGTGGTATAGTAGTATTGCGTACACCTTTAGAATTACGGCAAGCTTTTATAGATAAAATGTCTGATATAATTAAAAAGAATGAATACGATTATTTAGATAATGTTGCTTTAGAAATAATTAATAGTTTACATTTCATGACTAGATTTGGTAATATCAATATAGACATTAATGATCGAGAAAAACAAAAGTTTATAAATATATGCAATTCTTTTAAAGGAAAAAACTGGAATGATATTATTCATTCATTTGTAGATGCTACATACGATTTATTGTGTGGTTGTACTATACAAGGCGGACAATTATTACTAGGCGCAAGAATGTGGCTATAATTAATTTATTATAGAAAGTGATATATTTACAATGCAATATTCAGTAAACGATCAAGATGTTCAAGATTATCTAGAACAATTAGCAGCACAATCTATTACTGTAGATACAGATACAGATACCGGTGCTCAGAATCTTAAAATTATATTGGATACACTTGAAGACAATTTAATAGAAATTAAATATACAGATACAGAAAAATTAAATCATTTAATTCAAAGAAAACTTATTATAGATAAAAGAATTGAATCGTTAAATGATAACTATTTTAATACTAACGCATTAGATCAACGATATATAAAATATAAACAGGATATACGTACAGTAAATGAAGTGCTAGATTCTGCATATATGACAATGATTCAAAGAACAATAGATACTAGTGTAGATTCCGGTATGCGTGAACTTTATAACTGTAGAAGAGAGCAGGCATATCTAGGGTATCTTATTAATAGCTTACAAGAAGAAATAAGCTATATGACTGATTTAGAGGATTCTATTACAACTTTAAAATCTAAGATTGACGCGTTATAACTTAAAATTCTTATAGCATTCTTATTTTTATAACAAAAGGTCTACTATGGCAATAGGTTTACAGTTTGTGAATGGTGATTTTGTTCTAAGCAACAAAAGACTAGTTTTCGTACAGAATATAGATAAGGTAAAAAGAGATTTTGTAAAATTCTTAGTTACAGATAAAGAGACATCTTCCAATAAAACTACCTATACGAGATATAATCCAAGCTATGGGACTAATATAAATAATGTAGAATTATATAAAAATCTTACACAAAAAGCTACATTAGATATGTTAGAATTACAATTAAGTGATTCTATTAAATATTACGTTACGTTACAAGAGACTAGAAATAATTTATCCATGTCTGAAGTAATTACAGATCTAGTTTTTAGTGTTTATCAAGATTTAAATAATGCACAAAAGATTAGATTTAATATTCAATTAAAGGTAGCTACTGGACAAACGACTACATTGAATCTTTCTCAAGAGGTATAGAAGTGGATTTTAAAACTGCTACTGATCTTAGAACATCATTAATAACTAGTTATAATAGATTAATAGATATCGATCTAACGGATGGTACACCAGAAAAAGATACCTTTGTAGAAGCACCTATAGAAGGTCAATTATTAGATATTTGGACAGCATTAGAATATTTATATAAGTTGCAAGCACCTTTTATTTATGCAGATCAACTACTAACAGAGGATTTAGATGTTATATGCAGAAACTATGATGTAGGCATTATACCTGCTACATATTCTACTGGTGAATTAACTTTCTACACACATAACATACCAGCTGCGGATATAATTATAGATTCTAGCAAAGGTGGAAAAAATGCTGATGGTACCAAAACTTATACTGTTTCTGGTTACTACGTAATACCTGTATCGGATATTTCTTCTTATTATAATGCTACAAATTCTAGATACGAAATAACGGTAAATATTATTGCGGATATGGCTGGTCCTGATGGGTCTATTGGTGCCCAAACCATTACACAACTTACTTCTTCAATTAATGGAATAGAGGGGTGTATTAATAATGATGCTATAACTGGCGGCGATGCAGAAGGATCTTTAACAGATAGATTAAATCAAGTTAGAACTAAATTTAAAGGTAGAAGTCTTAGCACAACAGCTGGATTATTATTATATGTTCAAAGCTATTCACCCACAGCCACAGTAGTAGGATCTAATGATGCATTAATGCTTAGAAGCGAAGGATTAGGCGGTGCTATAGATATTTATATTAAAGATCAAATTTTAGAAGGTGTAACAGATACTATAACCATTACATCCACAGGATTAGAAGGCTATATAGAAGATTGTGCATATACTAGCACAGGTATAATACTAACATATCAACCAGTAGATAGTATTACTATGGTTATCAAAAATGGTACCACTGTAGATAGCGATTATTATACTCTAACTAAAGATACAGGAACTTTAGCAAAATCCACCAGGAGTAGTGATAAAGTTGAACTTAATAGTGATGGTATTGCCGCATTAGGCTATTTTCAAGCAAATGATGAAATAGAAATACGATATAACTATAATAAGCTTTTAACTACTGTTGAAAGTGATTTAAATTCCGATGTAAATGCCTATGATAATAGAGATTATTTAGTTAGAGAACAATCTGAAATTGGAATAGATGTATACGCTTTAGTTAAAGTAAATACGGGTGTAAATATTAATACTGTAATATCAGCAGCAAGTCTAGATATCGGCAGTTATTTAGATTCTTTTGATAGTTCTGAATCTTCTAGGATAGAACTAATCGAGATACTTGATATTATTAAGAATACCTCAGGTGTAGATAACATTAATGCACTTACTGCTACATTAACTGCATCTGATGGAAGAACGGCCACAGCTAGTGGTGATATACCGATGTATTCAAATGAGTATCCTAAAGTCGGAACAGTAACCTTAGTAGAATGGACTTATTAACTATAAATTAATTTAAATATAAATGAAGGAAAAATTAAATGAAAACGATTGTTATAATCGCATCAGACGTTGTACCATTACCTATTAAAAAAGAATATTTAGATTCTTTATCTGTACAAGAAAGAAAAGAATTTAAAAGTAAATATACTTACGCAGAACCCGCAGGAATTAGATCTTGGAAATTTGCTTCAGTTCTTGCAGAAAAATATGAAGTACTTTTGTTAGTTCCAGATATAGCATTACCTGATAAATTAAAAGAAATTGTAGATTTTAGTAATATAAAATTTGAAATAGGATCTTATAATTATCGAGTTTCTTCTTGGAACTGGACACAAGAATTAGACAGAAAACTTAAGAAAGCTAATTTTGTTATTGTACAATGTAATTCTGGATCTGGAATACAAAATTGTTCTGTATTACCAAGTACAGTAAATTTAATCGTAGATGGATATAACATACTACCACAGGAATTATCAGGAAAGCTATTAACACATTCTATGATTTCTAGAAAAGTTTTTTGGCAAAAAGCAATGATGTTATATAATGATCTAATTACTAGATCTAATTGTCTTCTGGTAGCTAATGAAAGACAAACATTTTTTTATGAAGGGTTTTTTTATGGAATAGGAAAACTAAATTATAGTACCTTTCAATTTTCACCTTTACTGAAAGTTCCATATGGTATAGAAAAAAAGGAATTTACAGAAACAAATTTTAATATATCAAGCAATAACTTAAAATTATTATGGTATGGAACAGTGTATCCTTGGGAATGTCCTGAAGTTCTTATTAAGGAATTAGCAGATTTTGATAAAATTAGTATAGATTTTATCAATATTAAGCACACTAGGCAGCCCAAAGTTTTTAATACCTACTTTAAATCATTTTTTGATAATGTACCCAATATTTCAAACATACAAATAATAGATGATATAGATTTTGATCTCGGTACTGCACATGAAGAATATGATTTTGGTATTTGTCTTAACAGAAATTGGATATATGAATCTTATGTACATAAAACTAGAGCATTAGAAATGCTTGCAAATCAACTCCCTATTATTATTAATGATCTAGATAATTTAAATACAGAATTAGACTTTTTAAAAGATAATATTAGAAATGTAAATATACCCAGTATAAAAGAAAATTTGATAACAATATGCGAAAACAAAAAATCTAGTAAGATATCTAAAGATTCTTATGAAACCTTTACAAATATTTTTAATTGGAATAACACACTTTTACCGGTAATAGATTATATTGAAAATTTTTAGGACATATAAGTGATAGCGAGCATAACTAACTTTGCGGTTTCTTCTATTACAGTAGAAGATAATGTACAAACTATTATTTTTGAATTTGATATTCATACTGATCCAAATATTGGTGGTTATGAATTATTTAAATCTACAGATACTAGTGGGCATTCTATTAGCTGCGATATTAAAGTAGACGAAAGTGCTAATCAAAGTTCTACAATAAGCACATATAATGACTTAATCACAAATAAAACTTATTTTTCGTATACAGTACCAGAAGAAGATTTTGGTAGAAAAATCTTTTATTCTGTTGAAGCGATTGCAGCTAATCAAGAACATTCCGCCAGAACAGCAGATTTAGTTGTATATACGTTATTATCTACACCAGAAAATTTAGTTGTAGGATATGACAATTATGATACAAGCTTATCCTGGGATGCATTAGATACTACAGATTCTAAAAATAGTCAATTAAGTAATTATGCGGTATATAGAACAGAAATGAGTGTACCTACAGATGCATATTTAGATGCAGCTACAGGTGCTTTGGTATCCGATGCTTTTACTTATAAAAGCTATGTATATGTAATAGATATATTAAAGAAAAGTATTTGGTATGGTCAGGTATCTATTGAAGGAGTATTTTTTGCTACAGATTCTAATAGAAGTAGCTTTGTATTTGATCAAAGTCAGGATTATTCTGCAAGATTTAGAAATTTAGCTATTTATGTAGTAGATTATTCTACTACACCTTCATTACTTGGATACACAAAAAATACATCATATACAGATATCACAGCAAAAAGAAATTGTAATTATCTATATTATGTTGCTGCGGTTAATCCAAATAGACTACTAAGCAATTATGCTACTTATCCAATAATTACACAAGCCTTACAAGATAAATCTCCCTATCTCAGATCGGTGGATAATTCTCCTATTGATTATCTGCAGCAACCTTATTGGAAGTATCTTAAAAATGTTTTAATAGATCATAATTATTATAATAAGAATAAATTTGATATACCTGCTTTGAAAGGTAAATACCTTTTTAAAGGGTATTTAGGTATTAGTAATGCTAAAGTAGATGTTTATTTGAATGGTAATCATAATCAGTTTGTAATTACAGATTCTTATGGTAATTTTGAATTCGGTGTTTCTTTATCAAAAGGAACTTCTCATTTACAATTGCATGCCAGAGATTATAAAAATATAGGGTTTTCTAGAAAATCTACAAAACAAACAATAAATATAGTAAATTTATATTCTTTCTTTGCAGCATTAGGTAAGGAATATACAGATATATGGACTGAAATTAATTTACAAAAAGATGATCTATCCTTAACAGAAAGTAGATTTGAGGCTTTCGAAGAAAGAATATCTTCCTTAATAGAATATTATAGGGATATTTCAGAAGAAGCAGAACCTTACAGAAATATTGCTATAGCTATCTATTTAGCATATGAATACGGTGGATATCGAGAGGCTTTAAATATCATATTAGATGCTTTTCAAGAAAATATTGATGAATTTGATCATTATGAAATTTACTATAATAATTCATTATATGATCCTAAAAAAACTAGTAGGAGTTTTGTAATTAATAGTTCTACAGGAGAATGGGGATTAGAAAGAGATAACTATTATTATGGTGTTACATCAGTAAATGGTGACCAAGAAAGTTCCGCAACAACACTACGTATAGATAATCGCTGGTGGCCAACAAGTACGGGATTAGAAAGCAGTACAGGATATCAAGGTTTTAATGTTATCATGTGGCCAGAAGTAAATGGAATTGAAACTTATAATGTATACAAGTATAAAGGATCTAATTCTGTATATGACTATAGTAATTTAACCTTTGTTAGCCAATTGCATGCAAATTTATTTGTAGATATCAGCAATAATAACCTATCAACATCTACGAGAACACCTCCTTTATATACCTTTACTTCATTTGATCATCCAACAGAAGTTATAAATCTACCTAATACTAAGGTATCTAGTGAGTATCTTGCACAAAGAAAAGCTACTTATATTACTATAATAATATATGCTGTAGATAATGAGGATATACCAGATTTTCAGTTGGATAGATTATTAAGTGTATTTTCAGAGGTAATACCACCAGAATTAATTTATAGAGTTGTATATTGTAATGATTCAACTTCTGAATTTTTAGTTTAGAAAAAATTAACTAAGTTATATTATAAAAAATGAAATGAAAAAGCTATGTATCCTATCACCGGATGCTGTAAATTTACCCCTTGCATCAAACTGCCCAGATTCCATTTATATTAATGGAATTCTTTATTCAACGAAATCTAAATGCTGCAACGCAGCAGCTACTGGTATTCGTGCACAAAAGTTTGCAGAATATCTATCAACTGATTTTGATGTAACTTTATTAATACCTGATTTAAATCATCCGGGTAAAAATAATATTGATTATAGTAAACTTTCTTATTCTATAGAATCTTATAACTATAAAAAGTGTTCTTGGGAGTATTCCAAAGAATTAAAAAATATTCTTTCTAAATTTGATATTGTTATTTTACAGTGTACAGGTGGTATAGGGTTTAAGAATATTGTAAAATTAAGACCACACATTCGAGTTATTTTAGATGGTTATATACCACTATTAGCTGAATTTCCAGCAGCAGTTAGCTATCATACAGATGAAAAACTAAAAAAATATCAATGGTTGACATTACTACGTCAATATTCTGAACTTTTAAAAAGAGCAGATCTTATATTATATGCAAATGATAGACAAAAAAGATATTATGAAGGCCAATTATTCTTATTAAATAAACTTAATGTAGATAATTATAAGAATTCACCTTTACTTAAGATTCCTTATGGTATAACTTGGCATAAACCTGTAACTAGAGAGCATTCTGATAAATTAAAATTATTATGGTATGGACCATTTTATCCATGGTATGATTTCGAGAATTTAATTACAAATCTTTATAATCATTCATCTATAAAAATAGACTTTTATGGAATACAGCATCCAAGATTTACTAGATTTCTACAAAAATCGGTAAACTTGGATTATATAAATACATCTTCTAATATGAAAATAATAGGTGAATATAATTCATTAGATCCTAGAAAATTATTTGAAAAATACGATGCTTGTATCTGTCTATCTCAACATTGGCTAGAAAATAGATATTCTCATCGAGCAAGAATTTTTGAAGTGATGTCATACGGAATGCCAGTAATTATTACTAATAATTCACCTATTTTAGAAGAATCTAAATATTTAGATGATAGACTTATTTATGAAATTGTAGGTGGTGATTTTATTCGTGAAGAATTGGAAGATATAAAAGCTTTTTCTAATCTATTACATATAGATATTTCCGCAGAACATGAACTATTATATTCTCAATATAATTGGGATTCTATATTAAAGCCTCTTAAACTAACGCTATTAGAAGAGATGAAATGAAATCTAGACCATTGCAACTCCATCTTCTTGCACAAGAAGACAAGTATACCTCTTGGCTCCAAGTTAATAAATGGAATTCAAGAAAAGAACAGCAGTTAATACACACTCTTAAATCTTTATCATATCAACCTTTAATTAGTATTATAATGCCTGTATACAATGTAAATGTTTCTATTTTTAAACAGACATTACAAAGTATTTATGAACAGGTGTATGATAATTGGGAACTATGTATTTGTGACGATTGCAGCACAAATACAGATTTAATAGAATTCCTTAATGAATTACAATTTAATGTAAAAATAAAAATAACTAAGACTTCAAAGAATTCAGGAATTTCAGAATGTACTAATACCGCAATTACGCTAGCTAGCGGTGAATTTATTGCTTTTGTTGATAATGATGATATCTTATCACCAGACGCTTTAGCAGAAAATATAATAGAATTAAACACACATAATACTGCAGATATTATATATTCTGATGATGATAAAATATCTGTTTCAGGTGTTAGATATGAACCGCAATTTAAACCCGATTGGAACCCAGAATTACTTCTTAGTTACATGTATATAGGGCATCTTCTAGTAATAAGAACTTCTTTTTTTAGACAATTTACAGGTTTTAGAAAAGAATTTGATGGATCACAGGATTTCGATTTACTATTAAGATTATCAGAAGTAACAAAAAATATTTATCATATTCCAAAAATTCTATATCATTGGAAAGCAGTAGATGGATCGACTGCAAAAACTGCGCAAGCAAAACCAGAAAGTTTTATTGCAGGACAAAATGCTATAATAGAAGCATTACAAAGAAGAAATATTCAAGCAAGTGTTTCTAGACCAAAATGGGCGGTAGAATGGAACTGCGGTTACTATGAGTTGCATTTTCCTTCTTCTGGACCTGCTGTTACTATTGTAATACCAACTTTTAATCAACATACCATTTTGGATAGATGCATTAAATCCATTATCGAAAAAACTCAATATTCTAATTATGAGATATTAGTTATAGATAATGATAGCAATGACCCAAAAAGTTTAGATTATTTAGATAACTTGCCTTGCAGAGTTATTAAAATTTCGAACGGTGAAGAAAAATTTAATTTTTCTAAAATAAATAATGAAGCTATTAAACACGTTAAAACACCTTATGTATTATTTTTAAACAATGATACAGAAATTCTTGCACCACAATGGCTTAATCAAATGGTAGGTTATCTTAATGTACAAGATGTAGGAGCAGTGGGTGCAAGATTAATTTTTCCTAATGGTTTAATTCAACATGCTGGATTAGTTCATGGGTATAATAATGGTAGAGTAGAACCAGCATTTAAAATGATGAAATCAAATCATGGGACGTATATGGCATTTGAAAGATTATCTAGAGAATGTTCAGCGGTAACTGCTGCTTGTATGCTAACTAAAACGGATTTATTTAAGCAAGTATGTGGATTTGATGAAAAAAACTTTAGTGTAGGGTATAATGATCCAGATTACTGCCATAGAATAGAAAAACTTGGATATAGAATCGTCTATAGTGCTAATTCTATCTTATTTCATCATGAAAATTTTACACGAAGAGTAGAAAAGTATAGTCGAGATGATATACGAAATGAATTTACATATCGTCTTTTATATAAAGATTATAAAGATAAACATTATAATGCAAATCTATCGTTTAAAGATACAACATTTAGCATAGAATCTTCTATTGTAAATACTTCTAAAATACCTTATGCAATTAAAACATTAGGATTTGCATATAATCTTAATTTAGAAGGATCTAGCTATAGTAACTTTGAAATGATTTCTGGTTTAAAAAGAAAACAAATACTGGATCCTGTAATATATTGCTTTCAAGATGGACCTCTTAGAAAAGAATACGAACGAGAAGGTATAGAAGTAGTTATTAAACCTTCTCCGCTATCAAGAGGATTTTTTATAAAAGAGTATTTAGAAGGACTTGAGAATCTTAAGAGTTTAATTAAACAAATAAATCCAGAAATTATTTATGCAAATACGCTGCAGATGTTTTATGGTATAGATGTAGCAAAACAATTAAATATACCTTCTATTTGGAATGTTAGAGAAAGCGAACCAATCTTTACATATTATACACATTTTGGTGAAGATATTCAACAACGAGCCTTAAATTGTTTTTACTATCCTTACAAAGTTGTTTTTGTTGCAAATTCTACTAAACACAGATGTCTTCAGCTAGAAGCAAAAAATAATTTTACTGTAATACATAATGGTATTAATACCTCTAGATTTTCCGAATCGAATAATAGACAAAAAACTAGAGAAAAATATAATATAACAGACGATCAAGTAGTATTTTTATCTGTTGGTACAGTCTGCGATAGAAAAAATCAACTAGATCTACTGTTAGCAATAAGTGAACTACCAAATATCTATTCTAATAAATATAAAATTATTATTGCAGGAGATAGACCTTCTGGGTATAGTTCTATGCTGCATGATCTCATTTCAAAGTTTCCAAAAGAAAAAAGAGATAATATAATTATGTTACAAGAAACTTCTTGTGTTCAAGAATTATATGAAGCAGCAGATTGCTTTATTTTAACAAGTAAACTAGAAAGTTTCCCTAGGGTTATATTAGAAGCTATGCATTTCGATCTTCCTGTAATAACTGTTCCAACAATGGGTGTACAAGAACAGATATTCAATAAAGTAAATGGAAAGTATTATCCATTATCAAATTCTAATGCACTTATGATTGAAATGGTTTCTATGATACTTAATCCAGAATTAAGAAGATATTATTCTACTAATACCCAAATAATTAAAAAAGGAATGACAACACATCAAGAGATGCTAGATAAGTATGCTGAAGTTTTTCAAGAAGCTTGGTTAGCTGGGGAATCTAGATAATGTGTGGTATTGCTGGTATTATAGATTCTTCATTAACTAGTACTATCTCTTCTGACTTGATAGAAAAGATAAGTACTGCAATGAAACACAGAGGACCAGATTCTACAGGATCTTTCTATAAAGAAAATATTCTTCAAGTAATGACAAGATTATCTATTATAGATTTAGATCAAGGAGATCAACCTTTTCTTTCGCCTAACAAAAAATATGTTATATTTCAAAACGGTGAGATTTATAATTATAAAAAGCTTAGGAAAGAATTAGAAGCACAGAATTATACTTTTGATACACATTGTGATACAGAAGTAATTTCTATTGGATACGAAGCTTGGGGTATTACAAAACTACTTGAAAAATTAGATGGAATGTATGCTATTTCAATTTTCGATACAGAATCTAATACTTTATATCTAATTAGAGATAGATTCGGTGAAAAACCCTTATTTTATTGTATCAAAGAAAATAAATTTGCGTATTCTTCTTATTTAAAAACATTTAAGTATTTGAATTGGATAGATTTTACATTATCTAAAATATCTTTAGTATATTATATATGTCTGCATTATATACCTGGGCAGTATACTATATTCAATTTTATCAAAAAGGTATTACCAGGTCATTATCTAGAAATTAAATTAGAAAATCTTTCTATTAAAAATATTTGCTATTATAAACCTAAGCTAGAAGTAGGAACTGTTAAAAAAGAAGAATTATTACTAGATTTATTGCAAGACGCTGTCTCTTCAAGATTAGAAGCAGACGTACCAGTAGGTATTTTCTTATCTGGTGGTATAGATTCTAGCATAATTACAGCGTTGGCATCCAATATAAAATCTAATATCTCTACATTTTCAATGGGTTTTTACAGTAAGAATTATGATGAAAGTACTTATTCTAATCTAATTGCAGAAAGATTTAAAACAAATCATACAAATTTGATGTTTAACGAAGATTCTTTTTTAAGTTTGCTATCAAAAGTAATTAAATACCTAGATGAACCAGTAGGTGATCAAGCAATTTTACCGGTATATTGGTTGGCGGAACAATGTAAGGGTAAACTAAAAGTTGTTTTATCAGGTGAAGGTGGTGATGAAATTTTTGGTGGTTATTCATATTATCCAAGATTTACAGTTGATTCTAATCTAAAAGATATATCTAATAGATTTATTTCTAAAAATTTTAATTACACTCCTTCTGGTTTTCCTCTTGTCGCATCTATGCAACACGCATTTTCCTTATTAAATGAAGAATATATGTTCGATAAGGATTACTGGGAATCTTCTTGGATAGAATGGTTAAATTCCGCAAATGATTCTATACAATATGTTACTTCTGCCGATTTAACAACATGGTTACCAGACGATTTATTAGTAAAATTTGATAGAATGACTATGGCAAATAGTATAGAAGGAAGAGCTCCTTTTTTAGATCCAAAAGTAGTAGAATTTGGTTTAAATCTTCATGCTGATCAAAAAATCTTCGGTACAGAAAAAGTAATTTTAAAAAATATCGCAGAAAAATTATTACCAGAAGATATAATTAAGAGAAAGAAGCAAGGATTTGTTCTTCCTATGGAAGATTGGATTACTTCTTTTTTTAAAACTATACCTATACGAGAATTTGTAGAAGATATTAACTTTCCTTTTTTTAATACAATCAAGCTAGGTATGACAATAGGAACAAATCTTAATAATCCAAGATTTGTTTTTTCTCTTATTGTACTACTTTTATGGTATAAAAACTTTTTTCAAGAGTAAATATATGAGTAATAAACCCGTTCATATTTGTATGACAACTTTCAATCGAATAGATTTCACTAAATTAACATTAGATTCTTTGGTAGAAAGTAGAAAAGTAGGATACCCATTTATTCTTACAGTTGTAGATAATAATAGTAAAGATGAAACTGCAGAGTATCTAAAAAATAAATGGAAAGAAGGAATTATACAAAATTTAGTATTATTAGAAGAAAATCTAGGTGTTGCTAAAGCAGCTAATCTAGGTTGGCAATTAGAAGATGATACTTATTATATTAAATTTGATAATGATATTACATTTAAAAATCCTAATTGGTTGCAACCTATGGTAGAAATTGTAGATAATGTTCCGCAAATAGGTATTCTAGCATATAAATTTGAACAACAATCTTTTCCATTAAAAACTTTTGGTAATTATACAGTTCAACAAAAAGTTAATGGCGCTATCGGTGGTGCTTGTGTTTTAATACCTAAACGAACTCATGATACACTTGGGTATTGGAGAGAAGATTATCAAAAATATGGGGAAGAAGATGCAGATTTTTCTTTTAGGGCATATTATGATGGTTTTATTCTAGCATATATGAAAGATAATCTAGGTATACATTTACCAGAAAATTTTGGATATGAAGCAGAAGTAGAAAATAAGCAGCAAAATTATCGCGCATGGAAGGATATATGTAATACCACAAATAGACGTATATATCATGAAAATGTTATGGTATATTATAAAGATCCTAAAACTAGATATATTTCTTCTGCAATGCGTATAGAAGATTTTAAAGATAGAATTTATAAGGGTGAGTAATAATGAATAGTTCGTTTATATCCGCCAGCGCATTTCCTACTAAAATTTTACAGAATCCCATAATGCATGGGGATAAAATTATACCCTATCATGTACAACTATACCCAACAAATGTTTGTAATCTAAATTGTTCTTTTTGTAGCTGTGCAAATAGAAATAGAAAAGAAACTTTATCTTTAGAAGATATTAAAAGAGTTATGTCAGATGCTATATCATTGGGGTGTAAAGCTGTTACAATATCTGGTGGTGGTGAACCTACACTTCATCCTCAAATTAATAAGATATTAGAATTTTTAATTATCAATAAAATTTCTGTAGGTATGGCAACTAACGGTATTAGTTTAAGTAATGTGGACAAAAATTTATTAGATTCCATGACATGGTGCAGGATTAGTCACAGTGATGATAGAACTTTTAATCCTCCATATAGAAATGTATTGTTAAATATTATAGAACAATGTAAATATGTAGATTGGGGATTTAGCTACGTAGTTACTGCAAATCTCAATAAAGATACACTAATAAATATTATTAAAACAGCTAATGATTATAATTTCACACATGTAAGGCTTGTATCTGATCTACTCGATTTAGATAGTACTCAAAGTATGAAAAATATTAAAGAATTATTACAAAAAGAACATATAAACGATTCGCTTGTTATATATCAAGGAAGAAAAGAATTTACAAAAGGGACGAAAAAATGCTTGATTAGTTTATTAAAACCAGTTATAAATGCAGATGGAAACATTTACCCGTGTTGTGGTGCTCAATATGCATACGATCCACCATCATTAGAATGTAGTAAGGTAATGTCTATGGGAAAATTAAGCGATCTAAAATTTATCTATGAAGAACAAAGATATTTTAATGGTTCAATTTGTTCCAGATGCTATTATAATGAATATAATACAATACTTGAAAAAATGACGGAACCTCTAAAACACAAGGAATTTGTATAATGATTAATATTTCTGTTGTTACTCCTGTATATAATACTAAAGCTGAATATCTGCAAGAATGTTTTGATAGCATTTGGAATCAAACATATAAACCTATTGAAAGTATTTTTGTAAATGATGGGTCTACTAGAGAAGAAACACTTAAATTTCTAGATTCTATTAGAAATAAAGAAAATGTAATTGTTATTGATCAAGAAAATAAAAAAACAGCGGCAGCTTTAAATGCTGGTATAAGAATTATGAAGGGTAATTGGTGGGCCGGATTAGCTTCTGATGATATTTGGAAACCATACAAACTTCAATTACAAACTACTTTAATTAACAGAAATGCCGAAGCTAAGATAATTCATGGTGATTTTGAGTTAATAGATGTAAATAAAAAAGTTTTAAGTATACATAGAGATCCAGTATTCCCTGATTTACGCCAACAGCAGAAATTTCTTATTGCCTCTTATTTTGGAATGTGGAGTAACTTACTTATAGCAAAAGAAGTTATAGATGATGTTGGTATGTTTAATGAAGAAGTTTTAGGTGTAGAAGATTATGATTTTGCTATAAGACTTTCTACTAAATATAGATATTATAAAGTTCCTGAGATATTAACTTCTTATAGAACACACCCAGAACAAAATACACATACAGATTTTGGCTATCAAGGAAAAATTGGTAGACAATACGATTTAAAATGCCATCAATTAGCACAGAAACTCTTTGGTTAGGAGAATATAATGATAAAGTTTTCAATTTTAGTTCCAACAGTTCCGAGTAGATTAACAACATTTTATCCAAGATTAATCAATAGTTTACAGGAACAAATCAAGAATAGAGATGATATTGAAATTCTTGGATTTTATGATAATAAAAAAAGATCTGTAGGTTTAAAAAGAAATGCACTGCTTAACTTAGCACAAGGTGAATTCTTAACATTTATCGACGATGATGATAGAATAGCAGAAGATTATATTCAATCTATTATGGATACTATTTATGCGAATCCAACCGCAGATTGCATAGTATTTGATTGTATTACAACAATCAATGTTACAGAAAAAACAACCTATTCAAAATATAGTAAAGATTTTGCTTATAGTGAAGTAGGTGATCAATGGCGTGGTAAACCAGCACATACCATGGTATGGAGATCTTCTATTGCTAAAAGACATATGTTTCCTAATATTAATAACGGAGAAGATGTTAATTGGGTTGTTCGTGCATGTAAAGAGATTAAAAATGAAGTTAGAATAGATAAAGTACTTTACTATTATGATTTTAATTCACAATCCACGGAAACAAGATAGTTATGAAAGTACATATCGTAACTGAAGGTAATTGGATTAAGAAGTTTTGGTCTGATAAGATATTAGAATATAATCAAACAGATATGAATTATTCAGTATCTTATGGACAGAGATTTGATGTAGATATAAATTTTTATATTTGCTATAATGTATTTCTAAATTTTTCTCAAAAAACTAAAAGAGATATTGCATATGTAACACATATCCATGCAAATGACCCAAAAGAGCACAGCAAAGATTTGGGTGGTGCAGATTTTAATAGATTTAAACTGATGAATGCTTGGGTGCATCAATCGCAAAGAAGCCTTCAACAGTTTCTAAATCTTGGATTTCCTCAAGAACGTAATTACAACCTCACTTCTCCTATAGAAATACATAAATTTAAACCTACTATTAAAATAGGTATTTTTCAGAATGGCGAAGTGGTGGGAAAAGGATTATATTTCATGCTGGATCTTGTAAATAGATTTAACTTGAGTAATTTTAAATTTATCTTTTGCGGTAGAGGATGGGAAGTAGTTACAAATAGAATGAATCAACTTGGTATAAGAAATGAAGTTTATAGATACACACCAGATGAGTATAAAAATGTAAAACAAAGTGAATTATACGAAAAGATAGATTTTCTTCTTATACCTTCGTTATGGGAAGGTGGTCCAGTAGCACCAGAGGAAGCTATGGCTTGCGGAATCCCTATAATAAGTTCAGATGTAGGATTCATTCCAGAATTCAATGTAGAATATATGTTTCCAGCAGGTAATATAACTAAATTAATTGATATTCTGGTATCAATTGAAGATAAAGTACTTAAAAGAAGACAAAAAGTAGAACAACTTACTTATATTAATTTTAATAATAAATTAAAAGAAATTTTTAGTGAAATAATTGAAAAAGGATATTAAAATGAATTCTGATAAGACAGCACTTGTAACAGGAGGAGCAGGATTTATCGGTTCTCATTTATGTGAATATCTGATAAGTCAAGGATATTATGTGATTTGTCTAGATAATTTTTTTACAGGTTCTAAGCAGAATTTATATAAACTTTCTGAACACTCTAAATTTGAAATTATTAGACATGATGTAACAGAACCTATCTATTTGGAAGTAAATGAAATATATAATTTAGCATCACCTGCATCACCGATTCATTATCAATATAATCCTGTTAAAACAATAAAAACAAATGTAATGGGTTCTATTAATATGCTAGGTCTCGCAAAGCGAGTAAAAGCAAGAATTCTTCAAGCATCAACAAGTGAAGTATACGGTGATCCGGAAATACATCCACAAAAAGAAGAGTATTGGGGTAATGTAAATCCAGTCGGACTCAGAGCATGTTACGATGAAGGTAAAAGATGTGCAGAAGCATTATTTTGTGATTATCATAGACAAAATAATGTAGATATAAGAATAGCTAGAATATTTAACACATATGGACCTCGTTTCAACTTAGAAGATGGTAGAGTAATTAGTAATTTTATAGTTAATGCATTAAAAGGCACTCCTTTAGAAGTTTACGGAGATGGAAGTCAAACACGATCTTTTTGCTATATCAGTGATCTTGTTGAAGGATTATATAAACTTATGCAATACCCAGAATTTCCAGGACCAGTAAATTTAGGAAATCCAAATGAGATGACAATACTCCAAGTAGCAGAAAAAATTATAAGATATACCGGGTCTAAATCTCAAATTATTTTTAAAGAATTACCTAAAGATGATCCTTGTAGAAGAAAACCAGATATCTCTTTAGCACAAAATATATTAAATTGGTCACCAACAAAATCTTTTGAAATAGGATTAAGCAGCACTATTTCATATTTTGAAAAACAATTAATATTAAAAGGTGATTTGTAATGAATGATAGTTTTATTTTTAATAATAAACAATATCAATATCATACTCAGAGTAAAGTAGAAAGAATAGTAGAACTACCTATTATCTTTGACTACGTCCAACAGTTTAAAGATAAAAAAATACTGGAAATTGGTAATGTTTTATCTAACTATTATACAATAACGCATGACGTACTCGATAAATATGATATCTCATCTCGTTGCATTAAACATGATATTGTTAGCTATTTAACTTCTATAAAATATGATTTAATTGTAAGTATCTCCACATTAGAACATGTAGGCTATGAAGCTCCGGAGATAAAAGATCCTTCTAAAATTAAAAGATCAATAGAAAATATAAAAGATAATTTACTTGCAAACAGTGGTATGTGTGTTATTACAATACCTTTGGGATGGAATAAGATTCTTGATGCACAGATAGATAAGAAAGAAATTATTTTTGATGAAATATACTTTATGAAAAGAATTGAAGAATATAAATGGATTCAAGATAATGATACCACAATTCTTGGAGATTTCTATGATAATCCTTGGGGTTGTGGTAATAAACTACTTATTGGAATATTAAAAAAGGAGATCTAATTGAAAACGTTATTTATTAACATGGCATGGGATGCAGCTGGATGTTCTTTTAAACAAGCTGAAGCTATTAACCTACATACTAATTGGAAAGCCAGACATTTCAGAGCAGTAAAAACTTTTTATAATACATTAGATCTCGGACCAGAGAATTATAATAAAGAAGAATTTATGCAACTAATACGAGAAGCAGATATTCTTCATTTTTGCTCAGCTACACACACGTATAATAGCCCACATAATTTTGGATTCGATTGGAATGATCTTGTAAAAGATAAAGTTAAGATTTTTCATGATTATAATAGTTTTATGGGAAGATGGAGCGAAAGAGCAGAAGCAAAAGATATTTGGAATAAAAAAGAAGAGATAGGTTATAATGCAATCTTTTCATCTATCCCACAAGCTCTCCAAATTTATAAAGACTGTGTGTATATACCAGATGTAGTAAATTGTGACTCTGATGAATACTCATATACTAACATAAATAGAAAAGAAGTAATAATAGGTCATTTCCCTACGGGTGATCCTAATAATAAAAATACTAACGAATTACTCGCAGCTATTAATCAAGTGAAATCACAAAATAAAAATATTAAGGTAAATATTCATAGAGATTTAGCTAATAAAAGAATCATTGAAATCAAGAAAACATGTACTTTAGGATTTGATGCAATTTGGAGAGGTTTTCACGGCATGACTACTGTAGAAAATCTTGCGTTAGGAATACCTACAATGGTAAGTGCAGATGGAAATTTTGAAGAAACTTTTAAAGAATTTCATAAAACTGATATTTTTCCTTTTGATCGTGTAAATAATATAGAAGAGATTAAAAATCAGATATTATATTATTGTAATAATCCAGAACAATTAGAATATCGATCTAAAGAAGTTAGAAGTTTTATGGAAACTACTTGGTCTTATAAAAATATTGCAAATAGAATTGTTCAAGAATACGAAAAACTTTTGGAGAAGTAATAAATGAAAAAAATTCTAATTTTAGGTGGCTGTGGATTCGTGGGTGCTAACTTATCTCTTTACTTTGCGGAAAAAGGATATAAAGTGACTGCTTTTGATAATTTAGCAAGAAGAGGTTCAGAATATAATTTAGATGACTTCAAGAACAAAGGCGTAAAGTTTGTTCACGGTGATATCCGGTGTAAAGAAGATTTTGATAATCTTGGAACTTTTGACGCTATTTGTGAATGTAGTGCACAACCTTCTGCTATTGATGGATATAATAACCCATATTATGATTTTTCTAATAATACCCTTGGATTATTTAATGTTCTAGAATTTGCTAGAAAACAAGAGAATAAACCTGCTGTCATCTTTTGGTCAACAAATAAAGTATATAGTGGAGATAAAATCAATTCTTTTGAATTGTATGAATCTGATACACGATACAGATGGATCCTACAAGAAAGTTCTACTAAAGGATGGGATTCTAGATATGGTTTTTCGAATGAATTCAGCATCGATGGTGGACAACATTCTATTTATGGAATGAGTAAAGTAATGTCTGATCTTGCCTGTCAAGAATATTTCGATGCCTTTGGTGTTAAAACAGTTGTAAATAGATTTTCTTGTTTGGCAGGACCGCGACAATGGGGTAAAAGTGCACAAGGTTGGGTTGCCTGGTGGGCTATTGCAGCTATGTTTAATCTACCATTAGTGTATATTGGATGGAAAGGAAAACAAGTAAGAGATGCTCTTTTCATTGACGATATTTGTAAGTTAGTTGAAATGGAAATTGATAGTATAGATAAAGTTAAAGGACAGGTTTTTAATATTGGTGGTGGAAAAGATATTAGTCTATCACTTATTGAAGCAACTTCTTTAGTAGAAAGAGAATTTAACAGAAAAATGAAGATTTCTATTATAGAAGAACCAAGGAAAGCTGATCATGTTATTTATATTTCTGATATCAGAAAAATAAAAGAAGCAATTGGTTGGGAACCTAAAATTGGTGTAGAAGAAGGTTATCAGCAAATTATTCGATGGGTAACAAATAATGTAGAACTTCTTACTAAATTATATCTATAAGGTATTGTAATGACAAATGTAGTTTTTTGTATAACTATGTATAATGAAGTTAATACTGTTCAGTTTAATATTAATACTATTAAAAAACAATTCTTCGGATCTAAAATAATAGTAATTCAATCAGAATCTGATCGGAAGATAGAAGGTGCCGATATCTATGAAGTATTGCCTAACTTAGCTGGGGCAGTTCCTATTCATGAATTACCTGCTGTAGCAGTAACGAGAAATTATAATTTAGCTTTTTCTAAATTATATAGTACTTATTTTAGTGCTCCTTATATAGTCGCTATAACTGGAGATACATTGATTAGCGATATTAAAGGATTAGATAGAATTTACAGACAAATGTTAGATAATAAAAAAGTATTAGCTGTATCACAAGCTATAGGACAAGATTTTCATAGCTCAACTTCTAACCCACCGGTCATTTGCGGTGGAAGGTATCAATTTGATGGAATTTCAGATTTTATGCCGCAATTTTTTATTGTAGAAGGAAATTTTGCATATAAAACTAAAGTATTTTCAAATACGCAAATAACTAATAAATATACTACAGAACAATGTTTAGGTGATGAATTTTGTAAACACGGTTCTTTTAAAGATCAAGTATTGGTTTTGTCTAAAACAGCATATGGTTTTTCTGATGGTATTAAATACCAAACTAAATGATTAAATGTATAATATTTGATTTAGATGGAGTCTTATGTGATCTAGTACAAGTACATAGACACGCATTGGATTCTGCATTACTAGAAATTTGTGGGTATACTATTTCGGAATATGAATTTTGGAGATATTATAATGGTATTCCTTCAAATGTTAAACTACAAATGCTTGTTAATAGGGGAATTCTAGATCCAAAAGATAAGGAAAAAGTATGGAAATTAAAACAAGATAATACCATAAATGCAATTAAATCTTGTTTATCCTTAGATACACAAAAAATAGAATTACATACATATCTAAGAAGTAAAAACTATAAATTAATTTGTGTTTCTAACTCTATTAGAAACACCATAGAATTAGCTTTAAGGCAAACAGGTCAGTTGGAATTTATGGAGTTTTTTCTGGGGAATGAAGATTTTGGTATAAAACCTAAACCAGATCCTTATTGTTATTGTCTGGCTATAGAAAAAATAAAATTAAATACGCAAGAATGCTTGATAATAGAAGATTCTGAAAAAGGAATAACTGCGGCTATTAAATCTGGTGCGCATGTTTTAGAAGTTAAGAATCCAAAGTATGTTACAATAGAAAACATTGAACGGAAGGTTAAGAATGCAAACATCTGAAGAATTTAAGTATACACAAATGCAAAAAAACTGGTATGAAACTAATGCTAGAGCAAGTTATTATACAGATGGAAAATGCTTAGAAGATCATATCGTAGGAAATTTTCCAAATCAAGAAAAATTTCCATATGAACAATGGCTATTTAAATATTATATACCTTCTAAAGAGCATATCTGCTACGAATATGGATGTGGACCAGGAAGACAGATTAGAAGAATTTTTAATTTATTTAAGCGGGTAGATGGCGTTGATATTTCACAAAAGAATCTGGATAATGCAAAACAATATATAGGATCTTCATATAATGGAATTTTAAAAGTAACAGATGGGACACAAGTTCCTTTAGAAGATAAATATGATTTTTGTTATTCTGTCATTTGCTTACAACATATTCCTTGCTATTCTATTAGAAGAAAAATACTAGAAAATATGCTAGAAAGTTTAAAACCTGGTGGAAGAATAGCAATTCAACTTGCTTTTGGCCCATCTATGAATGGAACACCTACCTTTGGTTATACAGAAAATTTTTATGAAGCTACTACTACTAATGGGAGACTAGATTGTAGAGTGGATACAAGACAAGAAGTTATTCTAGATTTTTTAGATATAGGTTTTAAAGATGTTACTACAGAATTAAGTAACACAGTAGATGATCATCATCCTTGTTGGATATGGATTTATGGACAGAAACAGATTTGACGACCATTATACAGAATGGCGTTCTAAAAGAATAGCTACTATTGAGAAATATTTTACTAAAGAATTTTTCCAAGGTAAAACATTAGTAGAATTAGGTGCAGGATTTGGTGATATTGGATATCATTTTTCTACCTTAGGTTCAGCTGTAACATGTATAGAAGGTAGAAAAGATAATCTTGAGTATATACAATCTACTTATCAAAATATTACTGCACTACAAAAAGATTTAGACATCGAAAAATTTGAAATAGAACCAGTAGACATTATTATAAATATGGGGTTGTTATACCATTTAAAAGATCCTATTTATCTTTTACACACTTCTTGTAAGTTTTGTAAATATATGATTCTAGAAACAGAAGTAGTGGATAGTTACGATCCTTCTAAAATCATATACTGGAAGGATGTAAAAGAAGATTATGATCAATCACTGCATGACGTAGGTTGTAGAATTTCTGTCGGTATGATAGAGGCTATTCTAATAGAACATAAGTTTAAATTTGAAAGACTCGAAGATTCTTCTTGCAACTCTGGCCCGCATAAATATGATTGGATTATTAGAAATACAGGTACTTGGGAATCTGGTCAGAGAAAATTATGGTTTTGTACTAAGGAGGAGTAGAATGCATATAGTTATACCTATGGCGGGACGTGGGCAACGATTTATAGATGCAGGATATAAAGATCCAAAACCCTTCATTCCTATTAAAAATAAACCCATGATCGAATGGGTTATTAAAAACTTGGATTTTACCACAATATGGACTACTAAAGGATACGATTTTCACCAGCCTAGTTTTACTTTTATAGTTCAAGAAGATCATTGCAAGAAATTTCAGTTTGATCTAAGAATTAAAGAAGCCATTACAGCAGTATGCGGTAGAGATATAGCAGATAAAACAAATATTATACAAATAAATTATATTACTGAAGGTGCTGCTTGTACTGTATTGAAAGCAAGGGATATTATTAATACAAATGAATCCTTACTGATTGCTAATAGTGATCAATTTATAGATTGGACTGTATATTTATTTATGCAAGCAATAGCAGATACAAAAGCAGATGGATGTATCCCCGTTTTTCATGGAACACATCCTAAATGGTCTTATGCAGAATTAGATAATAAAGGATTCGTTACTAGAGTAAGAGAAAAAGAACCTATTTCTACTTATGCTACTGTAGGTATTTATTGGTTTAAACACGGATCAGACTTTGTTTGGGCAGCTGACGAAATGATTAACAAAAACTTAAGAGTAAATAATGAATTTTATGTTTGTCCTGTGTATAATGAATTAATTGTACCAAAAAATCAAAAAATACTTGCATTTCCTATTCCTACGTGTGCAATGCATGGATTAGGTACACCAGAAGATTTAGAGGAGTTTAAGAAATTGTATGAAAACTAGTAAAATTCAAGAAATGATTCGAGGTTGGTTTATTGGAAACTTTTCTCCTACTGTTTGGAAAACCGAAGATTTTGAAGTAGCAATTCAACGATATAAAGCTGGTGATACAGAAACACCACATATTCATCGAGTAGCTACTGAAATTAATGTAGTAACAGAAGGTGCTATAGAAATGAATGGAAAAGCTTTTATGGTAGACGATATTGTAATCATAGAACCGGGCGAAAAAGCACATTTTAAAGCACTTACAGATGCCGCTGTTGTAGTAGTAAAGGTTCCATCTTTAATAGGAGATAAGTATACAGAATAATGGGAGAATTATACCTTCATAATTTAGATAAATATAAATGCAATATTTTTATTGAAACTGGAACTGGTAAAGGTACGGGATTAAAACATGCTTTACAGTTTCCTTTTAAAAGTTTTTATTCAATAGAAATTAATAAAGAATTATATGAGTATTGTAAAACTAGGTATATTTCAACTAAATTAACTTTATTAAATATGACTTCTTTAGAAGGACTACAAAAAATATTGCCTACTATATCTAAAGAAGATAAGATATTGTTTTGGTTAGATGCGCACTTTCCTGGGGCTGATTTTCAACTAGGATCGTACGATGACGAAATAGAAGAAACTATTAAGCTACCCTTACAAACAGAAATTGAATTAATTTATAAATATAGAAAAGATTGTAAAGATACTTTTATTATAGATGATCTTCAGTTGTTTGAAGAAGGATTATACGAATTGAAAATGCCAGATAACCTTACAAGTAAGTATAGAAAAAGTAATAAATTTATATATGATTTATTTCAAACTACTCATAATATAACTAAAGATTATAGACATCAAGGATTTTTAATTTTGAGGCCAAAAGAATGATACTTATTGCTCATAGAGGTAATCTTACAGGTCCAGATAAGTATAAAGAAAATCACCCAGATTATATTTTGAAAGCACTAGATTCTGGATATACTGTAGAAATAGACGTATGGTATGAAAATGGTAAGTTTTATCTGGGCCACGATGGACCTTGGCTGACTATTGACGAAAAGTTTTTATTAACCAAAGGCTTATGGTGTCATGCAAAAACACCTAAAACTCTAGATATGCTTCTTGTACTGAGAACCACCTGTTTTTTTCATAATACAGATGCTTGTACATTAACTTCGAACAAATACATTTGGACATTTCCAAATAAAGAGCTAACACCTAATTCAATTATAGTTATACAGGGATATCCAAAAGATATTAATATTAATTCATATTCTTGTGCAGGAATATGTAGTGATTATATTAAAGAATTCAGATATGAGTAATATTAGCTTATTAATAATAAACAGAAATTATAGTAATTATATAAAAGAAGCGTTAGATTCTATACTTAATCAAAGTAAATTACCAAAAGAAATAGTTATTATAGATGATTATTCCACCGATTCTTCTTTTTCTAAATATATAGAATTGCAAAACTATATTTACGGTAACAATCTTAATATAGATCTTATTGTTACTTACAACTCAAGTAGAAAGGGTGTAATTGTCTGTAGAAATATTGCTGTTAATCATTCTTCTTGCGATTATCTATGTTTTTTAGACGCAGACGATTACATATCAACTACTTATCTAGAAGATACATCTAGAATATTAGATAATAATCAAGAAATAGGTATTGTTTATACAGATTTTATACTATTCGATCAATTTGCTCCACCAAGATACTATGATGTACCACAGGAAGAAAAAGGTGGAGAAATACAAAAAGGATACTTTAAAAGAATGTTTCCTGAATTTAATGAAGAATCTAAAAAATTACTACAAAATAGAAATTTTATTCATGGAGGTTCTCTTTTTAGAAGAAAATGCTTCGAAGATATTTCTGGATATATAAAATCTGATATACCGGAAGATTATAGTTTGTATAAAAGAATAGTAAACTTTGGATGGAATGCAAAAAAATGTAATACTTGTCTTTTATTTTATAGGCAACATTCTAATAAACAATTTAATATTACTGGTGAATAAATGATTTTACTTATAGGAAATAAAGGATTACTAGGAACAGAACTAGAATTGTATCTTAGATCACATTCTATTGCGTATGTTCCATATGATAAGGAAAGCGATATAGGTATACTAGACAATTTACATAATATTTGTAGAAATAAAGAAATAGATTGGATTATTAATTGTTCTGGTATCTCTAATGCAGATTTAGCAGAGAATAATCCTTCTTTAGCTTACAAAGTAAATGTAGAAGGGATAAAAAATATATGTGAAATAGCGAAACAGTATAATAGCAAACTTATTCATATTTCAGATGTTCAAATATTTAATGGTAAAAAAGATACGGAATATTCTGAATTTGATATACCAGATCCTATTAATATTTATGGAAAATCTAAACTGGAAGGTGAAAACATTATAAAAAAATCTTTAGAAAAGTACTTTATTATAAGATCCTCTTGGTTATATGGAAAATATGGTATTACCTTTGTATCTACTCTATTTAAACTTATAGGTAAACAAACACCAAAAATTCAAATCGTTGATGACGAAACAGGAAGTCCTACATATACAAAAGATTTAGTAGAAGGTATTTTTAAAATTATAGAATCCAATTCTACCAGATATGGTGTGTATAACTTTAGTAATAAAAACAAGACAGATTGGTTTGAATTTGCTAAAGAAGTTTATAGATTAATAATGATTTATGAAGTTTTACCTAGAACCCTACAAAGATTTGTGACCATTGAACCTATTACTAGTAGTGAATATAAAACATCTGCAAAAAGATTAGTAAATTCTTATCTAAATAGTAGAAATTTTGAGAATACCTTTGGTTTTCAGATACGTCCTTGGAAAATAGCATTAGAAGATTTTATATCAACCTTAAAGAAGTGAAAACATGAATGAACAAACCAAAATAATTGATCCTATCGTTGAAAAGTGGAAAGAAAACTATAAAAGAAATCTAGAAGAAGGTGTCTTCACTAGACCAAATTCTAGATATCTTAAGTTTTTGATTAATAATACCTTTTATAATAAGATACCTTGCGTTTTAGTAGCAGCAGGACCATCTCTAGAAAAAAATATACATATACTAAAACAGTATTCTGAAAATTATTTAATTATATGTGCAGATGTAGTTTTATACAGATTAATGGAAGAAGGAATTCATCCAGATTTTGTTTGCACAATAGATCCTAGTGATTCTTTCTCTAGATTTTGGAAGGGGGTGGATACCTCTAATTGTAATTTTATTTGCCCAACTACTGTAAGTTCTATTGCATTAAATGAATGGAAAGGTAATGTATTCTTTTTTAACCAAACAGATAAACCTGGATCTGAAAAACAAAAAGTTCTATCTGAAATAACCACATATACGAGCGGTGCTGGTGATTTAGAAAATAATTACTTTGTAGGTGCTACAATGTTTTTATTTTCTAAAATATTTAATCCTAGTTCTGTTATTTTTGTTGGATATGATTTTGGATTTACAGATAATAAACCGTATTGTAATGGATTTCTAGAAAGAAAACTTTATGATACTACGGGTGTTGGAATGGATGTTCTTATTAAAAGAGAACTCAATCACGATACAATTATAGATATTGATACATATTATATAAAAACAACTAAATTATTACTTCTTTATAGAAATACTTTATTAGATCTTATCTTTCAAAACAAGATAAAATGTATAAATTCTACAGAAGGTGGTATTTTAACTGAAATTCTAAGAATGCCGTTAGAAGATTCAGTTAAAGAATTTTGTGTTAAACCCATTAAAAAAGTTCCAGTTAATGAAATACCAAAAAGAAATCGCAGATAATAATTACTTAAAATCTCTATTTGTTTCTTATTATTTTAACAAAATACGAATATATGGAGATTTTGTCTAATGAACCAATTATACTTCCCAGGAAGAGTAGTAGATTTATATAGTGAAGATTACCAGTATCTTCAAGATAATGTTTCTACAGAGGTATTAAAAATACTAAAAAGTATAGTATCTGGTGAACTTTCTTCTTCTATTATTAAAAACTTTGTTTTACGTGTAGATCCTTCCAATAATCTATATTTAGAAGTAACGCAAAATAGTGGTACTGGGTTAGTAATTACAAATAGTGGTCTTTTAATAGAATATAATTCTGATATTTCTAGTATTGCATTATCAGACACTACTTATGGAACTGTTAATAATGTATATGCTAAGTGTTCTTATGTATATGGATCATATAATAGAAGAACAGAAACTATTGTGGAAGGAGAGAAAAAAGCAGTAGATTTATATGACGGAACACTTATTTATAACAGAAAGATAGAAGATTTAGAAATTGTAGTATATACTGTTGCAGAATATAATGCTTTGACTGCCGCACAAAAAGCAGAGTTAGTATTTTTAGGTTCTACTATTGCACAAGGATCTGGTAATCCATTATTATCTGTTGATTTGAGTTCTGTAACGTATTTTGCTATAGATGTAGTAGAATCAGAAATACCTGCAGGGGCAGAAGACGACGAATTTTATGGAACAGCGGATAACCTAGAAGAAGAACTTAATAGAATAAGAACAGAAATTAGAAATATTAAACAATCACCTGATTGGGATACTTATCAGATAGGTATATCTGCATCAGACCCAGATATGAATAAACTGCATTTATCCGGTGTAGCACCTAATGTTTATGAACAATTTGATTATGAATTAACAAGTAGCGGAACAGCTATTAGAATTAAGACGGGAAAAGCAATTGTAAATGGTGCTACTGTTATAACCTATTCTAATACAGATTTTAATATTGTTGAACAAGGTCAAGTTTATATTGGTAATTATACAGCTAGAACTAATCCAGAAACACACATAGTAGGAAATACACAACCAGTAACATTTGCTCTAGCTTATTCACCTGTAAGTAATGTACACTTAATAGAACAATCAAGCGGTAACGCTTTTATTGAGGGTGTAGACTATACTATAAATACCAGCACAGGCGAAGTTACAACTATCGTTGGCGGAAATATAATGAACGAAACGGTAGATTGTTATTATAGCTATCCTGGAAATAGATGTGATTTAATAGGAGTAAATAATTCTGAATTAGTATATGAAATAGGAACAGGAGATCCTGCAGAAACTTCTAGTGTTCTAAGAGTAACAAGTACAGGTATTCTTCCTTTATGGATCCTTTACCTACAATCAGGAGAAACCAGCTTAGTAGATGCTAGGGTTATTGATGCCAGAACATATTTACAACCAGTAAAAGAAACTCGTCAGTTAGATTATTCAACTATTTCTCTATATCCTACAGATGGTAAAATATCCTTTACAGATTCGACCACAGGAGCAATATCCAGTACAGGTTATACTATAACTAGTACAGGTATTACAAGTAGTGGTATATATTCTTATGTAACAGTTACAAATAGTGTAGATTTAACTGCATATATGTTTACTAAAGAGAATGATTTTGTGTGGATACTTTGTAGGCCAGTAGTTACTACAATGTATCCTGCAGTAGATGATACAGTATATTTAACGTTACATTATGAAACTTCACCAGGTAGTGGAACATTAGATGGTAGTTCTACTATTAAACTACCGACAACTACTTTTGCTAGCAATATCTTTATACCATTACTTTTTAAAGATACTGAAATAGCAGACGGTATTACAAGATTTAAAATTTCTATTTCGAGGGGGTCTCAATTCGATTTTTCTTGTATTCTTATAGGAAATAGCGATTTATTCTATCAATCTTCTTTAATAGAAGGATTATTAAGTAACTTAGAGGCATACGTAAACCGTGGAGATATTTCCACAAGTATATTTAGTAATATTTTTATTGGGCCAATGTCTTTTATTTCTAATATATCTAGCATTCATAATATTGCAATAGGACCTGCGTCTCTAACGGCTAATACCTTTGGTAACAAAAATATAGGTCTAGGTGCCGGTACTTTAATGGCAAACACCTTTGGAAGCAATAATATTGCAATGGGATTTCAAGCTTTGGGTGCAAACATTTCAGGGGATTCTAATATAGCTATTGGTCCTTCTACAATATCTCTAGGTGAGAATGCATCTTATAATATTGCTATGGGTGACGAAGCCTTAAGAAACTGCGGTGGTGATGCCACCCAAAACATTGCTTTGGGTTATCGAGCAATGCGTAGTAATTATTCAGGCAGATTTAATGTTGCAATTGGGAATTCTGCATTGCATTACAACACATATGGTTCGCATAATGTAGCAATAGGATCTAATGCCCTAGAACGCTTAGCATATAATGGTAGTACAGATAGATATAATGTAGCAATAGGATCTAGTGCACTAGGATTGCATAATGAGGGTGATTTAAATACTGCTGTAGGGTATGTATCTCTATATTCACACACAACTGGTAATTATAATACTGCGATAGGATCTTATTCTCTTTATAGTAGTCAGAGTGCGCAAAGAAACGTAGCTCTGGGATATTATGCAGGATATTATAATACAGCATCTGAGATGTTATTTATTCACAACCAAAATACAGGTTCAGAGGCAGGTGATCTTTCCAGGTCTCTTATAGTAGGTACCTTTAATAGTGTTTCTGCAAATCAAAATGTTACTATTAATGGAGATTTAAAAGTAGGCCATAATGTTTCTATTGCAGGTGGTTTGGAAGTAGGTAAGGTTAATTGGACATTTTGGGAGTTAGTAGGTAATGAATTAGCTATTTCTGGTATTGTAGTTGCACCAGCTCTTTGTTCTTTGAATGGAACAGATGTTGCTTTTGTTGATGGTCAAAATGATAAATTAAGAACATATAGATTTAACGGAACCACATGGACAACAGTTGGTAACGAATTAGCTATTTCTGGTACAATAGGTGCACCAGCTCTTTGTTCTTTGAATGGAACAGATGTTGCTTTTGTTGATGGTCAA
>ERZ795061.16-NODE-16-length-155282-cov-9.932769_pt1 | contig 155282 bp, 158 predicted proteins | sample MGYA00375145_ERZ795061 | MGnify/ENA primary metagenome ERZ795061 (study PRJEB30190, sample SAMN05720144) | anaerobic digester metagenome | isolation source: active sludge of municipal wastewater-treating anaerobic digesters | place: USA | collected 2014-12-22 ... | reverse complement strand
GCTGGTTCAATAAATTTATACAACTATAGAATATCTTACTATGGAAACATTCAGGATGGTCCCCATTTCTATACCGAAAGCTATCCGATGCCGACAACTCCAATGCCCGCAGCTTCAAACGAATACTACAGGGCCGCCCAAAATTTAACCGGGTCCCAGACCTGGCACATCAAGCTGATGAAAAACGTCCGCATGTCTGTGCTGGCAAAATAAAAATACAACCATTAAAGAGATACTACAAATCAATTATAATATCTACAAAGTCTTGAGAGGGATTGTTCTTATATGTTTGATGTTACCATAATACAACATATCAATATTATTGTATAGTATTGGGACTCCAACTTACGGGTTTTCCAGATACCGCGTCAAAGCCCGTAATACCATTACCTGGCTTATTTCCAGTTATGGTAAAACTGCCACCGGTAATTACAACACTCCCGGTTACAGTAATTGCATACACCTTATCATTCAAAACCGGGCATATTGACAGAGCATTACCAGAATATACATCAAGAGCTGCAAAATAGTTTCTCAATTGACCCCCTGTATTCCTGAAATTTCCTGCCATAAAGACCGTATCTCCACTTATTAGTATAGAATAAACATCGTTATCCGCATTGGGGTTCCATGATATGACCTTACCGGATGAAGTCGAGATAGCAGCGGCATGGTTTCTTGTCTCGTTGTTTATACGATTAAAACTGCCCCCGGCATAAACTGTTTCACCATGAACACATAGAGTATAAACACACCCATCGGAATCAGGATTCCACGAAGTTGCTTCCCCACTTATCAGATCAAGGGCCGCAATCCTTCTTCTTCTTTCTCCGCCTATTTCGGTAAACCGCCCTCCAGCATACAGTACGCCGTTTCCTACCGCCAGAGATGAAACCCAGTCATTGGCGCCGGGATTCCAGGACGTCACATTACCTGTCGCAGAATCTATGGCGGCGATACCGCTCCTTGCCTTCCCGCCGATAGCGGTAAACCCTCCGCCAGCATAGATGGTATGCTCAGAAAAAGAAAGGGTGTATACATGGTTATCCGCATTGGGGTTCCATTCTGTGACTTGACCCGTAAATCTATCAATTTCCGCAATATAGTTCCTGTTTTTCCCGCCTATATTGTTGAATTGACCACCGATATAAACCGAATTATCAACCGCAATGAGACTGATAATATTGCCATCAGCATCAGGGTTCCATGGTTTTATCTTTCCCGTTATAACATCAAAAGCAGCGGCATGATTCCTAACTTCTCCATTTATCCTGGAAAAATTTCCGCCAACGAACATTTTAACTCCACTCACTGCAATATCATTGATACTGCCATTGGCATCCGGGTTCCATGATGTGCTATTCCCACTTATCGGATCAACACAGGCAATACGATCCCTATTTTTACCGCCAACCGTGGTAAAAGCACCTCCAAGATAAACTCCTTTATCAATAACAACAATTGAATCAACATTATCATTAACGTCAGGATTCCATGTTGTTACAATACCTGTCAATGCATTGATCGAAGCAATTCTATTTCTTCGATGATTACCGATTCTGGTAAAAATACCACCGGCATAAACCAGAGTTCCATCGATAGTAATTTTATTAATGGCTGAATCTGCATTGGGATTCCACGAGGAAGCGTTCCCTGTTAAAGTACTTAACGCAGCAATACAGTTCCGGGGTTTTCCGCCAATATTAGTAAAACCGCCCCCAGCATATAAAGTAAATCCTTTAATCGCTAATGCATATACCACCCCATTCGCACGGGGATTCCATGTTTTTACTTTCCCAGAAGAAGTATTAATTGCCGCTAAATATTTCCTATCATAATTATTTGCTAAATGCGTAAAACTTCCTCCGACAAAAAGGTTTGTTCCATTGACTAAAATGGCTTCAATTGGGCATCCAATTGAAGATGTTTCTAGTTCCCATAGTAATTCCTTGGTCTTGATATCCACAGCAGATATACCTTGACGCATCATCCCTGCATATATTCTAGGTATACTAACAATAAATATTGTATTATTATTCTTTGCCATTAAATATCCATCAGATATATAATAAGGACATTTTCCAATACATGTCAAATCCCACTCATTCAGGCTCCCATCCCCGTTTATCCTCGCGATCCCCCTTCGCGCCTGTCCGTTGACGGTGGTGAAAGCCCCGCCAATGTACCAGCCGCCGGTGCCGTCCGGAATTGAGGTATACACCGGACCGTTTATGATGGGCGGCGTTACCCCTGCGGGAATATCACCCGTGACCGGATCAATGATCGCGCCGTATGAATAGCCGCCGACCCTGGTGAAGCTGCCGCCGATATACACCGTATCGCCCGCCACGGCAATGGCCTGCACCAGGCCGTTGGTCGGCGGCACGAGGGGCGTTAGATTTTCATTTTCCTGTTCTTCGGTTTCGGCAGGGTTCGAAGTGATATTCAGCACTAACAGCTTTTCGCTGTCCAGGATATCATTGTACAGGTCGCCGCATCCCGCGCACAGCGAAATAACAAGTGCTGGAATAAAGTAAAAAAGCCGTTTTGTGATAGTCCTCATCATTCAAATCCTCCATATATTTTTATATGACTCCTAAATCCGCGCTCCAACTCCGGCATGGACCGAGAAGAAGGTCATGAGTCCGCCCTTCTCGGCTATGCCGTGGAACGATCCCCCGGCCTGGACCAGGGCCGTCTTCCCCAGGGTGAACACTGCCTTGGCCCCGGCCGAAAAGATAAACTCCACCGTATTCGATGCCGCGTAATGGTTCATAAAGTAGAGAACCGCCGGCGTCGCGCCCAGGGTGTTGATGCTCACCCTGTTGTAGCACCCGCCGAAGCCGATGTCCGGATCAAGGGACGCCCACCGGGCAAGATGGAACCGGTATGACATAACCGCCATGAACGGGACCAGGGATGCATCCCGGGACGCGTCCGTCTTTCCGCTAAAATGAAAATATCCCGCCTCAACGCCCAGGGTCATCCGGTCCAGGAACAGGTTTTCCGCGGAAACCATTGCGGCAGCGCCATACCCCGGCTTATAAAGTCTGCCGTACCGCCCCACCGGTATAAGAAAAGCGCCCTTTGCCGTGATGTCAATATAGCGCACCAGGCCGGTTGACGCGATATGGCTGTCGGAAGATTCGCCGCCGCGGTTATCCACAGAGCGCACCGTGAAATAATGCTGCTCACCGGCAGGAAGGTTCTTTGCGATAAATTCTGTTTTATCCGTGGCGCCCAGAAGCCCGGGGCCGTTCATAGATTTCCGGTAAACCCGGTAAGCGGTGACGGTCCCGTCGGGGTCCCCGGCCTTTTCCCATCTGATCTTCACCGCTCTGTCCGGGCCGTTTCCATCCGTCGCCTTCTCGCAGGATACGGGATAGGGATAGTCCGGCATCCGGTTTTCGGTGGTGAACGACAGTGATGTTCCCGAGGCCGACTCGTCCCCGGTATTGTCGATTGATGTCACGATGACCCGGTACCGGGTCTTGTCCCTGAGGCCGGTGATTTTGCCAGAGGTGCCCGGCGCCTTTCCCGCCAGGCGGTATCCCGGAAACTGTTTGTTCACCATGACGCCGGCGCCGGACGTCCCGGAGGAAAGGTCTTTGAGATAGAGGCCGTATCCGGTCACGGTGCCGCCGCACGGATCGACCGCGCTGTCCCAGTCCAGGCTCGCGGTGCAGGTGCCGTCCGCCCCGGACACGACCGAGACCAGGCGCACGCGATCCGGGGACGCCGGCCTGCCCTTCCGCGTGGTGAACCTGATCACGTTGCTCGGAAGGGACTCGGAACCATTTTTATCAACGGCCGTCACCATGGCATAATACTCGCTGTTGCACCGGAGCCCCTTCACGCGGTATGCAGTGCCCGCTGTCGCTCCCTCGATGGCATAATCGCCGCCCTTCGTCCGCAGGTAAATCTTGAACTGCCTCACCGGGTTATCAGGCGTATAGGGCTTCCGCCAGGCGAGGTCGACATGTCTGTAGGAAACCTTTCCCTCCAGGGCTGAAGGATTTTTCCGCGTCATAAACAGGACATCATCGCGCCGTATCGTGAATTCCTTGGGGCTGTTCAGCTCTGGCCTGACCGTGTAATACTCCTGGTCCTCGTCGATGATGTAGGCCTCGATGACTCTGCCGTCCGTCTTCTGGATATAGATCTTGCCGCGGTAGAGCTGCGTGTACATCACCCGTAAAACGGTATCGCGCTGCACGGTCACCGTTCGCCCGTCCGGTGAGAGCACGGACATTGAAGACGGCGACTCCTTCAGGATCTTACCCTCGATGACGGTGCCGTTTTTTAAAAACAGGTATTCGCCATAGAGCCTCCCGGCGCTGAACAGCGCCATAGCCGTCAGTGCCGCGACTGATGCGCGCAATCCGCCATGTCTGTTTCGTCCGATCATCAATTGTCTCACCGAATCATTATATTTCGTAACCGCTTACTGCAACGACAGGCTGCATCCTCCGCCTTCGGCAGCGGCGGCACACGTCCCGCGCAGGTGATAAAAATCCTGACGATTCCGGCCGATTCCGGAAACGGAATTATCGTTAAAACTAATACCCGCGAGATATCATCAACAGGGAATCCCCTGTTCGGTGTGGAGGAATACGTTATTTTCTTTATCCTGAAGGGTTGTTGTCAATTTTTTTTTCATGATTATACCGATGATCCCGGGGTCAGCAATTTTGCTGATGGGGGGGTCGGCAATTTTACTTATGGGGGCCGGCCATTTTTTTATTGACGGAAATCCGCAAACCGTCCATAACCGTGCTACAATACAAAAGAGGTAGGGTATGATCGACACCAAGCTCCTGGAGATACTGGCCTGTCCCGCATGCCGGGGCGACATCGAATATAACACCAAAGAGGAAAAGATCGTCTGCACTGAATGCGGGCGCCGCTACCCGGTCAGGGACGGTATCCCGGTGATGCTTGTGGACGAAGCCGAAACTCCCGCGGAATAGAATAATCTCGTTGACAAAATGAGGGCGCGGACGCGCATATCGTGGATCAGACCGTCAATACGTTCATATTAAAAGGAAAACAGCCATGTTCGATTCAAAATCACCCATAGTGAAAATAGTAAGCTATGCCGTGACCGGTTTCTTCGTCATGATTATCGTCATCTCCTTCGGCATGCCCGATTTCATTTCCCGGATGGGCCTCGACCAGACGGCCATCGCCTACGTCAACGGCGAGAAAGTTGACCGCCTTGATTATCTCCGGTACCGGGACAGCAGGTTCGGCGACATGCGGGGCGAGAAGAATATGGACGCCATGATCCTCTCCTATTTCATCAACGATGTCCTTCTTCTTCAAGACGCGCGCAAGGCGGGCTTTTCCGTCAGCGATGAGGCGGTCAAGGACTACATCCTCAACATACCGGGCCTGAAGGACCCGGCCACCGGCACGCTGAACGCGGAACGGCTCAACATGTTCCTCGAGCGCGTTAATATAAGCTTCAACGACCTCCAGAAGACGATCCGCAAGGACCTTCTCCGGGACCGCTATATGCAGTTTCTCAGGATGGGCGTCGCCGTTCCTTCCTCCGAGGTGATCTCGGAATACCGCGCGGCCAATTCGCGGATACAGGTCAAGTACTCCTACCTGAGCGCCATGGACATGCAGAAAATGTTCGCCGCGGAAACCGCGGTGACCGACGCGGAGATCATGGCGGAAATGGAGAAAAACAAGAAAGAGGTCAAGGACCCCAAGACCGACCGCGACCGCATCAAGAAAAAGCTCGAATCGGCCAAGCTGGCCAGGATCAAGAAAGACATCATAGACCGGGTCAACGCCATTGCCCTTAAAGGCGGATCCTTTGACGAAGCCCAGGCCGTGCTGAAGGGAAACGTGACCCTCTCGAAGATATTCAGGCCCGGCGAACGCCTTACCGACGACAGGGGCCAGCCGGTAACGGGCCTCAACAACTCGAAGATATTCCTGGAGGACTTCATGGAGATCGGGCAGAACAAATCGTCGCGCATCATCTCCTCGGATTCCGGCATGTATATTTTCACGCCGGTGGTTAAGGATATAAAAAACGACGATGTTCCCGAGAAGGACCAGGCTGCCATTGCCGGCCGACTCGAACAGGAAAGCGTCAGGATGATCACCGGGAACCTGATGCAGAAGCTGTATGAAGGATCAAAAATCGTAAAAAATTTAAAAACTGATTGATATATAATAAGCCGTGTGCTACCTTTACTTTTGAACAAATGAAGCGAGGTTCTGCCCGTATATGGTCAACATAAACGCCGAATTCGTAAATCCTTTTCTTGAGGCCGCAAGCGCCGTGTTCAAGTCGATCCTCAATGTCGACCTGAGGAGGGGCAAACTGGTCATCAAGGAAAGCCCGATACCCTCCCTGGACGTGGCCATATTAATCGGCATAACCGGCGGCGTGACCGGCGAAGTGGTGTACAGCATGGGATACAACATGGCCTTCAAGATAGCCCAGACCCTGGTGCCGGGCCTGTCTGACGACCAGGTCAAGCATGAATACAAGGACGTCATGGGTGAGATGGCCAACATGATAACCGGGAACGCCATGAACCTCTTCGCCACCACCGGCAAACGCATCAACATGACCACACCCACCGTTGTCGAGGGCAAGGACTTCACCATTACCCTCATAAAACAGACGACGCTGGGGATCAACCTGTACAGCCCCATGGGACAGCTTGAGATGAACGTGGCCCTGAAGTAACCTTAAAAAAAGAACGGAACCGACATGGCAAAGGCGCGATTTACAATCGCCCCTTTTGATTTTACCCCAAAAAAAATATCACGCCCGGATTTTTTATTTAATTATTCCCCATGCCGTTCGTAACACTCATGCGGACCGGCATTATTTTTCATCCCTATCAGGGGAATTAATCTTGACCGGCTCCGCAATCATGGCCATTATATTTCCATGGGGAAGAAAATGCCGAAAACAAATGTAAAAACACCCACCTTTGATGAGTATAAATCCATTAAAGACGAAATAATCGAGATCAGCGAAATGCGGTTCGAAAACCTGCTTACCAGGAAGCTTGATCAATTCAGGCGTGACTTCAAAAAAGAATTGATGGATGAACTGAATGCCCGCTTTGACGCTATCGATTCAAAATTCGACGCTATCGATTCAAAATTCGGGGCGATTGACTCAAAATTCGAGGCCAATGACTCGAAATTCAAGGCTCTTGATTCCAAAATTGAGACCATCAAGTGGTCGGTCTGGTCCCTGCCCCTTGTCATGACCATGCTCATGGCCCTGTTCACGCTGCTTTTGAAATACGTGGTAAAAATCTGAAGCCGCCTAAGGTCAGGAAAGCTCTGACCTCGCCGTCATCGTCTCTTCATCTATAAAGAAATCGCCGAATACCGATGGGGCTTCCTTCTGGAGGGCCTTCAGCATTTCCACGCATACCCGCCTGATCTCCCACTGGGCGCTCCGGTCGAGGCGGAGCTTGAATACCGTGCGCAGCTCCCTGAAGTTCGCAGAAAACACAATCTGGCTCTCCGAGGCGTTGGGGAGGACGAAGCGGGCGTCCTCCTTCCTGATCCCACGGTCCCTGAGTATGCGATAGGTCTCTTCCGCGCGCGCCATGAAGTCCCTGAAAATGCCCGCGGCCTCTTCGTCGGCCAGGACGGAATCCGGGATCACGTAATTGAAGCCGGCCTCGTCCACGTAGCGCTGCGACTGCTGGGAAAAGCTGGCCAGGCGGTGCCGCACCAGCTGGTGCGTGAAGGACCGTGAGGCCCCGGTGATTCGGAACGACGCCGAGGCGTGCTCAAGGATGGAATGGTGGCCGCGCTTGATGCAGTTGCGGATAAAGCTCTTCTCGCTCCCCTCCGCTATCCGATCGAGGGACAGGTAGCAGGTGCGGCCCGCCTCCTCAATGAGCTTCTCCGCGTTCGGCGTGATCGCGAGCAGCGTTACGGTCGGTTTTGTTAGTTCCATGTGCTGTTTCCCCCTGCCCCCATGGGGGCTCCTGTCATACGCTTCTGATGATTCGCAGAACTAGTAGTGCTATAGATTCCCGCGCCGCAATAATTCAAGAACTTATTTTGCTGATCCAAAAAAACATGAGCGTGTCCCCTAATCCTGGAAATGCTCAAATCGGCCGCGGATGGGGGGCCTTTCCGAAACATAGGGGGAAAATTATTATTTACTTTACTTTTTTAATATAAATTATAAAAAATGACGTACAATAGAAGTCTTAACCATGGCTCATGACTGGACAAACCTGTTTTACTTGATCTGAGTCGGGTGTGCCCTGCGGTATCAATACATTATATGGGGTGACGTTATATGAAAAAAATCATGGTCTCGTTAGCAACGGTTTTATGCCTCTGCCTGTCTCTGATTTTTACTTCATGTGAAACTCGTGCCACCTGTAAAAAAGACTGCAGCGATCAGGCTGATAAATTGTATGTGGCCTGTTTTGGATTCTCGCTCTGCTATCTTGTCATCGATCTTTTTGAATCAACATGCAAGGAAAAATGTGAGCAGGATTACAAAATCTGATCACAGCTCGTAGATTCGCACTCCCGAAATATCCTTGATGCGTCGGAATGATGCATCAAGGATAGATTACCGGCACGGTATTGACGTGCCGGTAATGGTAATGTTTATTCTTTAAGAAAAAAGACCATTCCGGTGACAGGCGTATTATCGGGAAAACTTCCTTTTAGCACCACAGAGATACTGCACACGGAATCGGGAACAAGGCTCCTCGGTATGCTGATGCTGTCCTCAGCGCTTTCACCTCCTCTAATTTCCGTTTTTTTCATAATAGACGCTGCCTTTACGGTTTCGCCGTGCGGTTTATCATCGGCGGAGCATCCTTTTGCTTGGATCGTGGCCGTGTCAAAGATGATCGTATTATCGTAAATATTCCTGATTTTCACCGCGACTTCATAATTATTGCCGGTCATGCCGTATGCGGTCTCCTGCACGATAGGGACGATTGAAAAACCGAGCTGTTTTGATGCCCAGAGATAATTGGGGAAGGTCATGGAGGCACGTCCCCGGGCACGGACATTCCTGGAGTCAATTACGTCAACCGTGACGATAAATGTCGATGAAATGCCGTCCTGTTCTCTCTTTCCGTAATAATAGGAGGCTTTCCCCTCCCCGGTGCTCAGGGTGGTTCCGTCGCCGAAATCCCACTCATAGGAGCAGGGACATTCCAGTCCCCTTTTCTTCACAACGGCGAATTCGCCTTCGTCAATGCGATCGCGCTTTCTGGAGGCCTTGAGGATGATCGCCGCCCTGCCGGGACAGCTGACAACATTGATCTTGATCCTTTTCATATCCATGTTGCCCTGCTGATCCTTGACGAAGATATTTACTGTTTCCTCCCCCTGGTCTTCGAAATTGAGCACCACCCTGTCGCCGAATTTCCCGCCGATACGGCTGATCAGGTCCGACACCGGCCCGTCAGGGTTCTGCAGGTCGAGCCTCACCTCCAGGCTGTCCCCCAGGCACACCTCGTCCTTTTCGTACATTACGTCGCGTATGAATTTTTTTTCCCTCGGCGTGTTTTCCGCTTCGCCATTGCCGTTTACCGTTTCAGGTGTTCCCCTCTGCATCATGAGCGTCCGTAAAGCGGCAAGATCCTTCTGGTCCTCAATTTCCGGGTTTGCGGGGACCTCCTTGTTGCGAAAAGCTCTTTCCGCCAGGTTGACAGCCGCGACAAGGGTTAGTAACGCTACAATACCGTATATTATTTTTTTTGAATTCATGGACATCAGTCGTGTAGAATTTTCTTCAATATTAAATAATCTGTTGGCATGATTGATTATCCCCTATTGCCAATTATTCAAATTCACCCGTAATTAAATGAGCAAATACGGGGTGTCCTGTCAATTGTTTTGCCGTCCAGCCTCATGGTTCCCGGCCGTTCTGGTGATATGCGTAGACACGGGACGGTCAGGGTCCGTCTATGGCCGTGGGGACGCCGGATTATACTGCCTCCAGGACACGGCCGCATAGATAGAGAACATGCTCCTTGCCGCCGTCGATTGCGTTCTCGGGACCTGCTGGGTGGTGGCCTTCGACGAAGGTCATTGCAGGGAGGTCCTGTCGATTGCGGAAAACCTGCGGCCTGTGGCCATGATCACCATCGGCCATGCCGCCGGAAAAATCCCCAGGAGAGGGAGGCGCCCCCTGGAGAAAATCGTTATATGGGATCAGTAATCATAGCGACCTGCCGAGCTCATACCCCGCCCTTGTCGCCTCGAAGACCCTGCCAGGTTCAACAGAATCGCCGATATTGTATACCTCCGGCGCCACACGGGCCTCAAGGCACCTGTAGTAAAGCGTGTCATCCGGCTTCGCGCCGGTGGCGAGTATGACGAGATCCGCCTCAAGGTCGCGGACTTTTTCCCTGACCTTGATGCCGGGCACCAGTGGCACGATGATGTTGTCCGGTATGATCGGTTTCCACGTAACGTATGGATTGGGAACCGTGGCCGATATGTTCTGCGCAATCTGCACGCCTCCGCTGGTTATCTTCAGGAGACGCGTGCAGTTCAGGAGCTTCACCCCGGCCCGCTCGAGATAATGGATGAGGAACCCCCTGTTGGCGGTGCAAGATTTTTTCATGAACGCGGGAAGCATCTCGATCACCGTGATGTCTTTCTTGTTCATCTCGTAGGCCAGCATGTGGGCCACCTCGCATCCCACCTCGGAGCCGCCGACGATGACGAAGCGGTTCCTGTCCCGGGCCGCGTTCGTGTAATTGAGGAGGTCGATCGCGGTGATGACATGGGGCAGATTTATTCCTTCCACCGGCGGAAGCTTCGGGCTCGACCCGGTGCACACGACCAGGGCGTCATATCCCGCGCCGGCAAGATCATTCACATCGACTTCACTGCCGAACCTGACGGTGAGATCATACCGCTTCTCGAAACGGCGGACCGAATTGTTCAGGAACTCGACGTAATTCTGGACCTCATACTTCATGTTCGGGATCGACCCGGGAATCAGGCTGCCGCCGGCCGTTTTTCGGCGGTCAAAGATGGTGACGCTGTGCCCCCGGGATGAGGCGATGCAGGCGCAGTACACGCCCGCCGGGCCGGCGCCGATGATCGCGATCTTCTTCCTTGTCCTGGCGTGAAACAGCTCATACCCGGTCGTCACGTCCTCGAAGCCCGTCACCGGGTTCACCGCGCACTTGATATGTCCGCCGGTGGGCACCTGGTTGAGGCACCCCTCCTGGTCCCCGATGCACGGAATAATATCGTTAAGCTTGCCCGCGTAGGCCTTCCGGGGCCAGTGAGGGTCCGCCAGGAGCGGCCTGGCCAGCATCACCATGTCGCACTTGTTTTCCCTCAGTGCCCGCTCCGCCAGGTCCGGATAGCCGAGCTTCCCCACCGCGACGATGGGGACCGGGATGCCGTGGTTTGAAACCACCGCGTTCGCGTCAAAATACTCCTTCACGATGCTGGACACCTCAAGGTACACTCCCGGGGCCATGGCGTTGGGTGGATGCGGGAGCCACCAGTTGTCATAGCACCCGAGGTCCACGTCGAAGATATCCACGCCCGCTTTGACCAGGTTCTTCATATAATCAAGGGTCATGTCCACCGTTCGCTCGTTCCTGAATTTCTTCAGGAGCTTTTCACTGTTCATGCGGTCGCCGTAGGTTTCCCTGAGGGCCAGGGTGAGGTCAATGCGGTACATGATCGGATAGCGGTCCCCGGTGCGTCGCCGCACTTCGCGGATGAGGTCAACGCCGAAGGCCTGCCAGTCCCGGTACCTGCCCAGGCTCCTTCTGTTGAAGGCAGGGTTCGTCATCTGCTCCAGGAGGTATCCCTCGTGGCCGTGGAAATATACGCCGTCAATTCCCATTTCCTTGGCGTCCGCCGCGTTCTGGCCCGCGTTCCTTATCAGCCTGCCGCATTCGCGGCCGGTGAGGGGACGGCACATCACCATGGGCATGTAGAAGCTCCTGTTCCAGGAGGCGGACACGGGAATGCGGTGGCGCTTGATCAGGCATTCCGGGCTCCCCACCCGGCCCAGGCCCGGGGTGAGCTGAATGAACACCCGGGCGCCGTGGGCATGGCACCGTTCGGCCAGGTCCTTCCAGCCCGCGTAGTTGGTCCGGTGGCTGTCAATCCGCGGGAAGATGCCGAGGTTGTCCGCGTCTTCGATCGAGGGGTCCGTCGTGAAATCCACCGGCACCAGTCCCGTGGTGATCAGCCCCACCCCGCCGCGGGCCCGTTCGACAAAGTACTGGATCATCTTGTTGTTGGGCCTGCCGGTTTCGTCCGCCATGTTCACGTTCCCCATGGGTCCCATGACGATCCGGTTCTTGATCTTGAGGTGGTTTATCTGGATGGGGGAAAAGAGGTTCGTATACGGATAGAGCCTGTCAGTCATCTGCCCCGCGAGCAGCATCTCCTGGTCGTTGTACCAGCCGCTCAGGTTGTCGATGAGATTCTTTACCCGTTCCTGGTAGTGTGTTTTCATAGCAGGCCCTCCCGTGCGCGCTTCAAGAAGCTGCCTGTATTTATGATACAGAAACGGCCGGTTGCCGCAAATCCCGCTTTTTTATTAATTAAAAAGCCACTGATAACACCATGTTCCGGTGCGGACAGCCACCTCGTCGGTGAAGAGACATTCCCGAATATCCATGATAACCCGCGACGCAGTGATGCGGCGGGAAGACCATTGATCTCGGCCGCGCGGTGCCCATGAAGGGAGAAATTACCGGCGGATCTTTACAGGGCTGGCGCCTGCATCCGACAATACTCCGGAAAGACGAACTTCCGAAGAGGGGCGGGAAAAACTATATCTTCATTCCCGAAAACCCGTAGAAGGCGAGGGCCAGGAGCCCGGCGGTGATAAAGGTGATCGGCACGCCCCTCAGGTTCTCCGGTATGTCCGCAAGCTCCAGCCGCTCCCGTATCCCCGCCATGATGACCAGGGCCAGGGTGAAGCCGACGCCGCCGCCGAAGCCCTGGGTCACGCTTTTCAGGAGGCCCAGGGAAACGTTCGGCTCCGCGAACCCGGAGGAGATGTTGAGGACCGCCACGCCCAAGACCGCGCAGTTGGTGGTAATCAGGGGAAGGAAGATGCCCAGGGCCTGGTAAAGGGCCGGCGACGTTTTCTCGATGACCATCTCCACCAGCTGCACCAGGGCCGCGATGACGAGAATGAAGACGATGGTGGTCAGGTACGCGATCTTGTACGGCACCAGCACGTATTTGTAGATGGGATAGGTTATGAATGACGTCAGGGTCATGACGAATATTACCGCAAGTCCCATGCCCACGGCGGAGCCGAGCTTCCTGGAAACCCCCAGGAAGGGGCAGAGACCCAGGAGCCTGGCCAGCACGTAGTTGTTGATGAATATCGTGCTCAGCAGTATCGTGACGAAGACCTTGATTTCCATGGGCTATTTCCTTTTTGACCGGGAGTTGATCACGTTCATGCCCCAGAGCATGAGGGCCAGCACGAAGAAGGCCCCCGGGGCCATGACCATGGCCGTGGCCGGCTCCATCCCCGGTATCAGGGTGTATCCGAAGAGGCTGTTGGCCCCCAGGACCTCGCGGACGGCGGCGAGGACCGTGAGGGTCAGGCCGAAGCCGACCCCCATTCCGATGCCGTCCAGCACCGACACGAGTACGCCGTTCTTCTGGGCGAACTCCTCGGCCCGCCCCAGGATGATGCAGTTGACCACGATGAGGGGGATGAAGATGCCCAGGGAGCGGTACACCGCCGGCTGGTAGGCGTTCAGGAGCAGGTCGACCACGGTGACAAAGGACGCGATGATGGTGATGAAGATGGGGATCCGCAGGTGGCCCGGCACGATCCTCCGTATCGACGAGATGAGGAGGTTAGAGCAGACCAGCACGAAGGTGGCGGCCAGGGTCATCCAGAGGGCGTTGGACACGGAAGTGGAAACCGCCAGGGTCGGGCAGAAGGCCAAGCCTATGACAAGCTGCGGGTTCCGCGACCAGATGCCCTTTACCAGCTCCTTCCAGTATCTCATCTGGCGCCTCCCGGTGCGGCCGGTGCCTGCGTCGCCCGGGCCTTCGCAAGGCGCGCAACGCCCGCCTCGATGCCGGCAATCACCGCCGTTGATGTAATGGTCGCCCCTGTTATCGCCGATATGGCGTTCTTCTCGAGGAGGCTCTCGCGCATGTTGGGGTTCCACACGCCGCGCCTCATGAAACCGATCTTCTCTTTCGCGTTAAGGCCCTCGAACTGTTTCTGGAACCAGGGAATCCGCACTTCATCGGCAAAGTCCCTCACCGGTATGCCGCCCCGGAAATGGTCCCACAGGGTCTCGCGGCTGGCCACTTCCACGCATCGCGCCCCGAGTCCCGGCGTCTCCGTCTGGCTGAGAACCGTCAGCCCGGTGACCTTCCCGTTTTCATCCACGCCCACCATCGTCTCAATGTCGCCGCTGTAGCCGGAACTTTTCGTGATGAAGGCAAATCCTTTCACGATCTTTTCTTTCATGATGGCATCTTCAACCTTCTTCTCCCCTTCCCACCAGGTGAAGTCGCTTCCGTCCACCCTGGTCTTCTTCTCGCCGCCGGTGATCGTAAAGCCGGGAAGCACCAGGGCCAGGGCCTGTTCCCGGCTTTCCTTCGCGCGCCTGGCTATGGCCGGGACCGTCAGTCTCTGCACGTGGGAAAGGAGAAAGACGCAGACCAGCGCGATGGCCGTCAGTATAACCGTGGGCTTGACGATATCCTTCATCATTTCACCGCCCCCGCCAGTTTCTTCTTTTCGCGGACGCCGAAGACCCGCGGTTTCGTGTACCGGTCGATGAGGGGCACCAGGGCGTTCATGATCAGGATGGCGTAGGAAACGCCCTCGGGGTATCCGCCCCACTGGCGGATGACGAAAGTAATGAGCCCGCACCCGGCGCCGAAGATCAGCATCCCCTTTTTCGAAACCGGCGAAGTCACCATGTCGGTGGCCATGAAGAAGGCCCCCAGGATGAGGCCGCCGGAGAGGACCTGGTACAGCGCCATCAGGTGCGGCGCGGGATAGCCCGAAAGGTAGTGATACCCTGCAGCGGCGGCGGCCACGGTGCCGATAAAGGACACCGGTATGTGCCAGGTGATGATTTTCCGTATCATGAGGAAGAGGGCCCCGATCAGGAGAAGCAGGGCCGATGTCTCGCCGATGGACCCGCCCACGGTGCCGATGAAGAGCGACTTGACCATTTCAGGCGTAAGGGTCACGTCATAGAGCTTCGACAGGGCGATATGGTTATCCGCCAGTATCTTCGGCCCCTCTTTCATGAGGGTGAGGGGCGTTGCCCCGGTGAGGGCATCGAACACCGACGGGGAGAACCCCGCGCTGTTCTGCGCGTTCTGCATGAGTATATTATGCTCGCCGAAACGGTGCCATGTCGTGGTCATGTGGACCGGCCATGACGCCAGGAGAAAGGCCCGGGCCGCCAGGGCCGGGTTGAAGATGTTGAACCCGAGGCCGCCGAAGAGGTGCTTGACGATGACCATGGCGAAAACGGAGCCGATGGCGGCCATCCAGAGGGGCGCCCCGGGCGGAATATTCATGGCCAGGAGGAGGCCCGTGATCACGGCTGATCCGTCCAGGGCGGTCACCCGCTTGCGCAGCAGGAGCTGCATCAGCGCTTCGGCGGCGACCGCCGCGGCCGCGGACACGGCCATCAGCATCAGGGCGGGCATGCCGAAGTGGTACACGGCAAAGGCCGCCGCCGGAGCAAGGGCGGCGACCACGGACCACATCACCTTCGGGACGGATTCACCGGAGCGGATATGGGGAGCGCCGGTCATGACCGGCAGCTTCTGTTTGCTTTCTGTTTTATCCTTTTTTGCCATCACTCCACCGCTTTCAGGTAACTGCCTTCAGCTTCTGCTGGGCCAGCTTTATAAAATGGCTCAGGGGCCGCTGCGACGGACACACGTAGCTGCAGGAGCCGCACATGATGCAGTCATAGGGGTTTAGTTCCCCGGCAAGGTCGAAACGGTCCTTCTCGGCCGCTGTGCCGAGCTCATTGGGGAGGAGCCCCATGGGGCACACGGCCACGCACTTTCCGCACCGTATGCAGGGGGAGTAATCCCTGGCCGCGGCCTCCTTTCCCGTCAGGAAGAGTATGCCGGACGTCCCCTTGACAACCGGGAAATCAAGGGAATGTACACTGACCCCGCACAGGGGGCCGCCCATGACGATCCGCGATGGTTCTTCCGTGAGGCCGCCGCACTCCTCGACGATGTCGGCTATGCGGGTGCCGATGCGCACCTTGTAGTTGCCCGGGTTCCTGATGGCGTTTCCCGAGATGGTCACGTAGCGCGAAAGGAGGGGTTTGTTGTAGAGGACCGCCTTGCGGAGCGCAAACAGGGTCCCCACGTTCTGTACGACGACGCCCGCGTCCATCGGAAGCCCCCCGGAGGGCACGCGCCTTCCGAGGAGACTGTAGATCATCTGTTTTTCCGCGCCCTGGGGATATTTCGTCACGAGCTTTTTTATACTGATTGTTTCGCGGCCCGATGCCGGGCCGAGGGAATTTTTCAATGCGGCGATGGCCTCTTTCTTGTTCCCCTCCACGCCGATTACCGCCCTGGTGACACCCAGGGCCTTCATGGCTATCCGCGTTCCTTCGATGATATAGGCGGGGAACGTCCGCATCAGCATATCGTCAACGGTAAGATAGGGCTCGCACTCGGCGCCGTTCACGACAAGGGTATCGATTTTCTTTTCCGGCGGCGGCGAGAGCTTCACCGCCGTGGGAAAGGCCGCGCCGCCGAGCCCGACGATGCCGGCCTCCCTGATCCTTTCGAGTATCTCCTCGCGGGAAAGGACGTTCCAGTCTCCCGCCTCCTGGGGCATGGCGGAGGCGGAAAAGGCCCCCTCGGCTTCGATGATGACCGACTGCTGCGGCCCGTAGACCGTCGGCACCGGCGCAATGTCGGCAACCCTGCCGGGGATCGATGAATGAACGTTGGCGCTTATAAAGCCGTCGGCACGGCCGATAAGCTGGCCCTCGGAGACAATGTCTCCGACGGCGACGGCCAGCTTTGCGGGTGCCCCGATATGCTGCTGAAGGGGGATATAGCATGCATGGGGAATCGGAAGATTTATGAATTTCAGGTCTTCGGTAATGCTTTTATGTCCGGGCGGATGGATGCCACCGCCAAAACGTGAAAACATTGCTATACATCCTTGGTGGAGTATATCTCGTCCTTAATCGGCAGCTCTTTTCTTAGGTTTTTGATGTATGGGAACAGCTCGCCCGATTCCGTGTAGTATTCGCAATCGTCCATGATCCTGCGCGCCACGGTAAAAAACTTGTACAGCTTTTCCTCGCCTGACCGCTTGACCCATTTTTTCTTGAGGCATTTTACCCGGAGAACGTACCGGTCGGGTTCGGATTCATATTGCCGTATGACTATGCAGTGCTGGCAGTTTGCGCAAAATATTTTCTCTTTTGGCATTCGACGACTCCTTTATGTAGTACTGATTGATGAATCTCTTGCAGTGAAACTGCTATTGCCGGCGGGCACGCTTTCACCGGACAGCATGCCGCCATTCTTCCTTTCAATCTGGAGGCTTGACGGATAACTTTCCTGCTAAACTCTTGAATTTTTCAATAAGAAATAATACCGGGAATCAGTCAAGTAGTTTTTTCTTGTTGTAAATCGATGGCGGATGCAGACCCATCATGCTAATGAGCGGCCGTCGCCCCGGGCCCATGGTGACCCCGGACCTTTGCGTAAAAAAACCGGAAAATATTTTTATTGACATAAACGCTCTCCGGCAATAGTGTCAAATCAATGGTAGAAGACATAATGTTATGACCATTTCAGACAATCAAAGAACGAATTCCCGGACCCAGAAGAAGATCAATTCTCTTGTTCTCAAGGAAATGCAGATCGGACTGGAGGAATTGAGCGAACTGAGGGACAACCCCGCCCTGCTCGTCGACACCGGTTATGAATACGTCGAGATGGGGGATTTCGACAAGGCGCTGAAGCTGTTCAGCATCGGCGCGATGCTGGACGGAACAGACCCGGACATCCTGAACGGCCTCGGCATCACCCTCTGCGAACTGGGAAAATTCAAGAAATCGAAACAGGTCCTCGAGCGCTCCATCAAGCTGAACCCCAATGACGCCGTCACCCTTGCCAATCTCGCCGGCGTGTGCTGGGAGATGGGTGAGCCCGAGCAGGCGATATACTACTACAGCCGCTCCCTCGAGATAAACCCGGACATCGAGGAAATACACTTCAACCTCATAAACCTCTACATCGAGACCGGGGCCCTCTACATGGCCTATATCGCGTGCCTCACCTTCATCGAGCACTGCCCCGACGACATGGAGGCGAAAGAGCTCATGGAGGAAATCATCCTGAACCTCGCCATATCGATGTACTGAGAGAGACGACCCCCTGTCAACCTGCTACCCATTTTCCGTATACCCTGGGATCGAGTCATTAAATCACTGGCCCTATTCTCACACCCCCCCCGACCCGCGTCCTCAGGATGAGGTTGATGCCGACACAGGAACAGGACGTAACGAATGCGTTGGCCCGTAGGGGGCGCGAATCACATACCCTCGCCCGGATCAAACAGACATCTTGAATGTAAAAGAGGTATATCTAAAAAAAGCACCACGGGAGAATCATACTCTAGTAATTATAAAGTTCATTGTTTTAACAATGAACTAATTGCTTCACGCCCCCTCTGGGGGACGGGGGGGCAAAAAGGTATGCAGGAGGTTCTGGGTGAGGATAAAACCGGGAATGCGCGCCTCAGGGAGACTCGGGGGGTCTTCTCAGTATTTCCTCTTAATCCGCTGGATATACTCCGCGGCGCTCCCCTGCTCCCGCCCCTTCAGGGCCTGGCGGATCTCGTCCTCAAGGTCGATCTTCCATGAACCGCCTTCCTTCTGCAGTCTGAAATCCATCTCCGAGCCGATCATGTTTTCCACCGGGTGGCCGGTGTAGCGGATGCGGATGGAGCCGCGGGAGCCGTCGACCCTGCGCGAGAGCTCGTCCCACGCGGTCTTTTCATTGAAGAGGGGAAGGATGCGGAGCCTCTCCTTTTCCCCGATGACGCCGTCGCTCACCGCGCGGTCGATGGCGTCAATGGTGCCGCCGGTATAGCATTCCCGGGCCTCGCTGAAACTGCGGGCCCTTTTGAGCTTCTCGAAGACCCCGCCGAAGCTCGTCGAAACCCTGTCGCGGGAGCATGACGCGGCGAGGAGAACGCAGGCAAGCAGGACGATCGCGGTATATGTTCGTTTCATGATGGCGCCCTTCACGCTCATTCGAATATGTTGGTGTACTGGAGCCTGTTCTTCAGGTTGAAGAAATCGCTCCCCCGCGGCACGTCGCGGAGCCTTGTCAGGAGGGTGTCCTTGTCGATCAGCTCCGAAAAGGGCACCGCCTTCAGGTCGAAATTGTCCGTTACCGACACCATGGTGCCGAAGTTGTTCTCCAGGTAGTAGCGGGCCGCGCCGTAGCCGAGCATGCTCCCCATGACCACGTCAAAGGCGGTGGGATAGGCGGAGCGGATCTCGTAGCCTACCTGCTTCGGCGTGATCTTCACCTCCAGGCCGGTCTTGTCCTTGTACCGCTCCTTGACATGTTCCGCGATGATGGTGGATATCTTCGCCTCGCCGAGGCGTAGGTTGCCGTGCTTGTCCGTCGCCTTCGGCTTCAGGTCCTCCGGAAGCTTGTCGACGATCCCCTCGGAGATCACGATGACGCCGTAGGGCTTCTGGTCGTTTTCCCGGGCGATGATGATGTCGGTGATCTTCTCCACGAGGTGCTCCAGGTTGACGACCTCCTCCTCTATGTCCTCGGAGGATATCATCAGGATGGCCTCGGCCGCGATGCCGGCGGCGTAGGTTATCCAGCCCGATTTTCTGCCCATGAGCTCCACGATGAAAAAGCTGTCCGTCGCCTGCGCGTCGGCCTTGAGGTTCAGCAGTATCTTCTGCGCAACGTCCACCGCGGTCCAGTAACCGAAAGTCCAGGGTATGCCGTAGTAGTCGTTGTCGATGGTCTTCGGGATATGGATGACCGGGAAGCCCATGAGCCAGAGGTAGTTGGCCGTCTTGAGGGTGTCGTCGCCGCCGATGGAGACCAGCGCGCCGATTTCAAGGTATTCGAAGGCGTCAAGGATGTTCTTGAGGCGGCTGTTCTTCTCGGGATTGTTCAGGTCCTCCATGGTCTTGATGTCCTTTCCCGGATTGGCGCGGGAGGTGCGCAGGAATATGCCGCCCCTGTTCCTGGCCTTGGTGATGTCATAGGTTATGGTGCCGTAATGGACATCCTTGCGGAGCTTGGGATAGCTCTTGTTAAAGTCCTGGAGGAACTCGTAGCCGCGCATGATGCCGATGACCGGGACGTTGTTGTCCAGGAAATTGAGGGCCACCGACGAAATGACCGCGTTCGCGCTCGGCGCCGGCCCGCCCGAAAAGAGGACGCCTACTCTGTTGAATTTCGGTTTCATGTTTCCACCCCGGTTTTTAAAAATAGGTTTTAACTCTATAAACAGAAAAGTCCGCCTGTCAAGCACATTCGCCATTGTCGCGTGATCGGATTGCCCGTTTTTTTGTTGATTATTTAACGGTCGCGGTCCATGATTCAGCAATATCACGCCGGGGGAGCGACCCCCCGCCGCAGGAGGAAACAATCGCATGGATTTCACCGTTAAAAGCCTGGGGAAGCGGGCCGTTCCTTCGCCCCTGCGCAGCGCCTATGCGTCCCATGATACGTCCTTTGAAGACGACAACGAGCGTCTGATATATGACCCCCTTGTCATAAACAATGACGGCTCCTGCATCAAGGCCGACCAGAGCTTCGAGCTTGCCGGACCGCGGAGCCTTATCTACTTCGATCCGGAACGGACAAGATCCGCCATTGTCACCTGCGGCGGCCTCTGCCCCGGAATCAACGCCGTCATCCGATCCATCGTTATGACATCATACTACCGGTACGGTTCGCGCTCGATCCTGGGCATCAGGTACGGCTACAGCGGCCTGGACCCGAAAAAAGGGTACGAGCCCATCGCCCTGGACCCCGATATGGTCGAAGACATACACCTTGAGGGAGGCACCATACTGGGATCGTCCCGGGGCGGCACCGAGGACATGGATGCCCTGGTCGACACCCTTTCGCGCCTCGGCATACAAATCCTCTATACCATCGGCGGCGACGGCACCCTCCGGGGCGCCCACCGGATAGCGGAGATCGCCCGGTCCCGCGGCATGGAACTGGCGGTCGTGGGAGTCCCCAAAACGATCGACAATGACATCAGCTACGTTCAGCGCACCTTCGGTTTCGAGACCGCCTTTTCCGTGGCGGTGGATTCGATTTATACCGCCCATGTCGAGTCAAAAGGGGCCCCCAACGGCATTGGCCTGGTCAAGCTCATGGGACGCTATTCCGGATTCATCGCCGCCCACGCCTGCCTTGCCATGAACGACGCCAATTTCATCCTGGTCCCCGAGGTCCCCTTTGACCTCCACGGCGGCAACGGATTCCTGGCGCACCTGAAGAAGAGGATGCTGGACCGCCACCACGCCGTCATCTGCGTCGCCGAGGGCGCCGGCCAGGAGCTGCTGGAAAAGGACACGGCATCGCACAAGCGGGACGCTTCCGGCAACGTTAAGCTGGAGGATATCGGCGTTTTCCTGAAAAATGAGATCAACCGGTATTTCGAAAAAGAAGGGATAGAGATAAACCTTAAGTATATCGACCCCAGCTACATGATACGGAGCGCCCCGCCGGTCCCCAATGACTCGATCTTCTGCGCGCAGCTGGGACAATACGCGGTCCACGCCGGCATGGCGGGCAAAACCGACATGGTGATCGGCCTCTGGAACAACGTGTACAACCTGGTGCCCATAGAGCTGGCCGTCTCCAGACGAAAAATGATCGATCCGAGCTCGCGGTTCTGGCACGATGTCATAGATGCGACGGGGCAGCCGTATTCGATGAAAAACTGATATTCCGCGGGCCGGTAATCTGCAATCAGCTGGAGAGGGAGCGGTAGATGGAACTGGAAAGATGGCGCGTATACAGGTGCTGCGCTATCCGGTACTGGGCGGCAATGTCTATATCATCCCACCCGATATCATCGCCGCCGCTTTCCGTGATCTTGATCAGATCGTCCTGCGGGTCGATATAGACCCTGGCGCAGCGTATAATGTGCGGCTCCTCATCGGGGGAACGGGAAATGGACAGGCCCAGATCAGCGGAAAAGCCGGCATAATCCGACAGGACCGCCATAACCAGCCGGGTAACCTTTACCTGGAGACTGAAGAGATTCATGTCAACATCCACCAGCATGTCGTCAAACCTCCTCTCTGTTACTGCGTTGTTCGCCGGTGCCGTCATGCGCCCCTGCGAAGGAGGCGGGATATCCCCGCTTTTCGGCTCATGAGAAACCCGTATATCCCGTCTCGCCTTCCGGCAGCGCCGCAATCATAATCAACAACATCGATCTCCCACTTGTCCTTGTAAAGCAGGTCCAGAACCTGTTTGAGATCGTCGATGGGCAGGTCTTCCAGGTCCTTTCCGAAGAGGATATCGTCGCACAGCCTGTCTTCCTTGCCGGCAAGGTCGCCGCAGAGACGATTATCGTCGTCAAGATAAACATTGGATATTTCATAGAAGTACATATCACGGCCCCGGCCGTTCCTGTTCCCGGTTATCAGGCCGTGCAGCTGGATCGGCGCGCTGGTCCCGCGGGTCATGGCGCAGATCCGCTCTTTTATAGCAAAGAGGATCTCCTGCCTGCTGTTTTCAATTATGCCGTTTATGTTCATCTCCTGTGCCATGCCGCGCCCCTCCCGGATGATTTCCTTCTGATGCCGTGCATTAATAATATCGGACGATCAGCCGGTTTACTCGACATAATATTTTTCCGATGGCCGAGCTATCCAAGGTTCTCCGCTTTGATTACCTCGCAGGACCAGCTGCCGTCCCAGACAGGCCCCGACCGGTCAAGGTACCTGTTTATCCTCTCCTCGAACCTGCTCCTGACGAAAGCCATGACCCGCGCTACGGCGTTGCCGTCCCGCGCCGTCCAGACCATGATATGGAACCCGTCCCCGGTAAATCCGTAGGTGAAGGTATCAACTGTGTCGAAACAACCAAGGACCATGCGGGAAATTTCCCCCATGGTCGACTCATAGAGCCTGTTCTTCTTCCGCCTGGCAAAGAAACCGGAGAATCCCTCGATATCCAGGCATTTGGCCCTGATGTCATAGATTACCATGGACCGTTTTTTTCTCGCGCGATGTTTCATGTGGTTACCCCCGATTTTATCGTTGTATACAGTGCTAACGATCGGGAGGCTGAATTATAAAATATTTTTCGGGCCTGTCTTTTTTTCATTATTACGCCGGTTTAGAGGGTGGGTGCCGCTCCCGCGAATAGGTGACAGGATATCGCTGACTCCGCCGAGTAAACAGGATTTTTACACGAGGGGGGCGAGCGATGGACTTCCGCGCTATCCACGTCATACTACTTTGAGGGTGATCGGAAGCGGCGTCCACCCCCCAATTACCTGAAACCGGGAGTCGGCGGGCCGCTGGACCAGGCAGCGGCTGACGAAATGCCGATATAATCGGCCCGGTATACCGACTGTCCCGCGGCGGCGGCCGGCAGCGCGGCCGAACCCCACGATTCCGGGGACCTGAAATCCGCGGTGCCTCCTTTTATATAAACAGCATCAAGGACGGAGCCGTCCTGTTTCCTGAGCATGACCGTTTCCCCGCTGTTATTGAGGGAAAAACTGAAATTCCCGTAATCCGGGTTTTTACCGAAAAGGGCGGCAAAACCCTCAGAGGACTGGGCAATCACCGCGTATGACAACGGAGCCATGGTGCAGCCCGGGGGAAAAACAAAATCCCTGCTCGACGCGGCGCCATCGACAATGCCCATTCCGGAGATATCGCAGGGATAGTCGTTGCCATTATAGATCTCAATGAATTCCATACCGTCATCGCTCCCCGCCGCGTCATAGAAGACCTCGGTTATGATTATTTTCGAATAATCGATCCGGCGCAGGACCTCCACGGAACTGGCGGAGGAAAACCCCTCGAGGCTGGCGCGGACAGACCCGGTGCCGGGCCTGAGGCCCGTGACCGTGCCGTTCCGGTCAACCGAAAGGACAGACTCATCCATGGTTTCCCAGGTGACCGTTTCCGCCTCCTCTTTTCTGCCGTTGTCAAGAATGACATAGGCCCTGGCCTGGAGGGTATCCTGCTCAAGAATCGCCACCGCGGGAAGAAACAGATCTATCCCGCGGATCTGCGGTTCCCGCAGGTCAAGAAGCGGCCTGTACCGGTCAGGATAACCGCAGGAACAGATGAAAGCGCACATTGCAAGGCTGGCGACTGATATGATCTTCATAGAACTCCCCGGCGGAATATATGTTGGACAAGGAGTATACGAACGGGAAACCGGGGCGTTAAAATATTTTTCCTGAAACCGGCGTATGGCAAAAAAAAAGCGACGATCGGTATCGTCGCTTTATTGCCGCGAGAGGGACTTGAACCCTCACAGGCGTAATGCCCACAAGATCCTGAATCTTGCGTGTCTGCCAAATTCCACCATCGCGGCTTGTCAGGATTAACCCATACGTGTGAACGGCACTATTTGTCAAATAAAATTCTTTTTTTTACATCACAGGGGGCCACCTTTCCGGCGGCCCCCGCCATTATTATATCCGGTATTTCTGGATTTCCTTTATTTTATAGTTTTTCTTCCCTTCCTCGATGTCCAGGTTCACCGTATCGCCCTGTTTCAGCCCTATGAGAGACCGTGCGATGGGCGAGCGGTATGAAAGGACCCGTTTTTCGAAATCGGCGTCCCAGGGGCCAAGGATGGTGTAGTCGCGCTCCTCGCCCCCCTCCGTGTCCTGGAGGATGACCGTGGTGCCCACCTTGACAGAATCGGTGGTCACCTCGTCGCGGTTGAGGATCTGGGCCTTCTTCATCTCATTGTCCAGTCTCGAGATGGATAGCTCCAGGGTCGCCTGCTTTTCCATGAGGGCGTTGTACTCGACGTTCTCCCGTATATCGGCCGAAACGTCGGCCACCTTGGTGAGCTCCTTGGATATGTTCACCAGCTCCACGGAGACCAGGCGGTCCAGCTCTGCCTTCATTCTATCGCGCCCTTCCTTCGAAACAATGAGCTTTTCCACGTCGAATTCCCATGCCTCGTCGGGCTGCGCCTTAACTGGCTGGAAATCCCCGTATTTCGCCCGTATGGCCCCGAGGAAGGCCTCCTTCTGTGGATCATCCACGTAGGAAACGTTGCAGAACAGGTCATAGAGCTTGCCCAGGAAGGCCGGCTCAAACTGGTCGACGATGGTCTTCAGGACGGCTGCGTTGTTGTCGAAGAGAACGTCGAGGACCATGTTCTTCAGCCGGTTACCTTCAATCTCGATCTTCTTGAGCTCGTTCATGAGCCTGAAGCCGGTAACCGCGAGGCGCTCCCTGGAATAATCGAGCCAGTCGTAGTCCCACTGCCTGCTCAGGAGGTTCCGGGCGACCCAGATGAATATCTCCGGGTACTGCTTCGCGCCGGTGATGACCCGGTCAATGAAGGCGTTTATGATCTTGTACGAGTGGTTGCGGATCAGGTTGTTGAAGATATACTTGTGGATCCGCACCGGGGTCTCAAAGAGCAGTTCGGCCAGCACCTGCGGCCAGTCTTCCCGGGACTCCTCGATGAGGTTCACCAGGTCCTTCTTGTAATCGTACGACGATATTTTCATGGAAAGGAGCGCCAGGTCCTGGCTCCCCTTTATGAAATCGATGACCTTCTGCCGGTGGATGTCGAGCTTCAGCTTCGACGGGTCCACGAATTTCGCCATGTCTTTCAATATCATGTAAGACAGGACCTGCCGCGTCTCCGATTCCCCCTTCATCTCCTCGGTGAAATAGTCGATGAAATACTGTACGACCGAAAGGCCTTCCTCCTTCTCGATGTTGTTGACGAACTCGATGGCGAAATCCAGCTTCTTGCTGAACGAGTCGGACGCGGAAAAGCTTTCCAGCAGCTCCTCGGCGAAGGTCACCGGCTTGTCCCGGGTGAAGATCAGGTCTTTTTTCTTCTCGGAAAAACCATAGTGCGAGTCCCGCTTGATCTTGGTCCGGGCCTTGCTCCACCACTTGGACCATCCCTTCTCAGTGATGTAGGCGGGGATGAGTTCACGCTTGACGTCCTCCAGAAGGATTTTCCCGCCGTATGAGCGGATAAGGATATCAAAGAACTGCATGAAGTCGTCCCTGAACAGGTTCTTCACGTATTCCGGGTCCTCGAACTGCATCACATAGAGGTGCTCCTTCGGGATCGGGGTCAGCGACTGGAGGGCCATCTGTATCGACATCTTGTGCTCCGGCTTCCCGCTGAAATTGATGACGATGTTCTCACTGTCCATGTCGACGATCTTGCCCAGCTTCCAGGTGTTGTGGTAGGCGTAGTTACCCTTGTCGAAAACGATGTTCTTTTCGAAGTCCTGGATGGCGTACTTCGCCGGCGTCTTGAAATTGGCCAGCTTCGACAGCTTCATGAACTGCTCGAACTGCGAGTGGTCTTTGTACTTGACCCGGTAGAGATTGATAAGGTCCTTGCGCGCGTGGGCGTCATCGGTCCGGTACTTGAGCACCTTCTTGAGCAGCTCGATGGCAAGGTCCGGGTTCTCCTCGTCGCGGTATTTCTGCAGGAGGATCTTGATAAGATTCGCCACCAGGTCAAACTGCTTCGCCTCCACCAGGAAGCGCTCGATCCGCTCGAAAAAGGCGATATCGCCCCATGACACGGAGACGAGCCTGGTCCAGAGACTGGTGACCTCCTCGTACTTCTTGTTCTTGATGAATCCCTCGATGGAGAGCTTCATGTAATGAATGCTCTTTTCCGGCTCATCGTCGATGATGGCGAAGGCGAGCTTCTTTGACAGGTCGGCATCAAAACGGTCTATTTTCAGGAGGCTCTCAAGCACGGGGATGGCGTCCTTGTTGCGCCCGAGGCGCTCAAGGCTCAAGGCCATGGCCCTCAGCGCGGCGCTCGATTCGCCGTATTCCAGAATCTTTTCCGCGATAAGCTCGACCACGGCCCACTTGTGGTACCCGGTGAATATTTCGATCAGGCGCCGGAGCTGCTTGGCGTCTTCCGGTTTATCAAGGTGATAACCGAGCTCCCCGACAAGGTACATCGCGGTGATCGAGTCGGGATGTTCATCCATATGTTTCTTGCACGCGTCGAGGGTGTCTTGGATCGCATCCTCCGACACCACGGCGTTGAAGAGATCGTCAAGTATCTTGAATTTCGAGATGCCTATATCCTTGGGCTCAATCCTGCCCCACATCTCTTCTTTAAATAGAGAATCGAGTTTTTCCATTATTTTTTGTTTTGCCATACTACCAACCCACCTGTATAGTTTCGGGATGAAGCCCCCCTGCGCCATCCATCATCTGAAACACCGGCGCCAGAACCGCGGAACAGTCATGCCGCGGGGCCGGCGGAGCCGCACAGCGCCCCACCGGGAAAATCAATATTTCAAAAATACAAAATACCCATCATAAAACAAGATGGGTATTTGCAGACAATAAAAAAGAAACGTGAAAAATGTAATGTGAATCTATGCTCTACTGTTTCTTTTCACCACCCTTTTCTTTTGACCCGCCATCCATGAGCTTGTGGAGATCGCTGCCGTCAAAGTTGACTTCATAGGTGTCGGTCAGGACTTTGATCTGGTCAAGGAAGAAATAGGCCGTCTCCATGAGCTCCTCCCGCGGAGCATTGGGGACTGCCCTGATCACGAATCTCGTAATCTTGGTTATCCTCGTCTGCGGGAACGATTCGAACTGCTGGGGCACGTCAATGGGAATCTCCGCCTTCATCGGGCGCCAGCCGACGAAATTGACCGACCCGAATTTCAGGATATGCGTCGCTCCGCGGTAATCCTTGACCCACGCTTCCAGGGTATAGGGGTGCCCCCGGCCATGGACCCAGAGGGAAATGCCCTTGGACTGGCCCGGGAGCTCTATCCCGCGCTCCTGCTCGTCCCTGCCGGTGCTCGGATTATAGGTCAGCTTCGGGGTCTTGTCCTTCCAGTCCACCTGGGGAGGGGCAAGGACATGAACTTCGTTGGTGCCCGGATAACGGAACTGGAAGGCGATGCCGAGACACTTCTCCTTCTTTTTGCCCTTGTCGGTCAGGGACCATTCTTCCACGTTCATATCATTGGGACCGGCACCGACAAGCTTTATGTCGAGCCGGTTCACCGGATTTTTCATTTTCAGCTTCTGCTCCGTTTCCGCCTTGGCGAATTTCTTCGGAACCGATTCGATCTGCCAGCCGTTATCGCCGATATTGGCATTCTCAAAATCCTCCACAACCAGGGCTTTCAGCTCGTTCCCGCTGACGTCGGCCGGCACATTCGTTACGATCTTCGATTGCGCCGTCCTGGTTCCCAGGAAGCCGATGAACACGGCAATTGCAACGCTCAATATAATTGCGACTGTTCTTTTGTTATATCTTCTCATTAAAAGCCTCCCTTCTTAGCCTGTCTTACTTAGCCTATCTCAATTTTACCAGGTATCCTTGATCGTTTCATCACCGGTGAATTCTGACAGATCGGTAACGACCCTGAACTGGTCGATATACGTGTAGAACGTACCGGGAACCTCATAGGTGTCGCATTCAACGAAGAACGACACAAAATGAAGGTTCTTGTCAAGCAGCGCGTAGCTTGCCGATTGGGGAAGCCAGCCGGGTATGATGACCGACATTTCCTTCCATCCCCAGAAATCGAGACGGCCGACTTTCAGCTTGTGTATATGGCCCTTGTAATCGCGGAGCTTAATATAGAGGGTGTGGCGGAACTTGCGTCCCAGGGCCCAGAATTTCATCTCCCGGGCCTTGCCCCGGATGATATACTCATTGGGCGGGAAGGCTTCAACCCGGTCAAAACCCCTGTCTATAAAATAGGTTTTGATGCCCAGAACGTATTCATTTTTATGGGAAATACCGTTTTCGTCGGTAACCTCGTTCTTGAATTCGCCCGGCTGGCCTTCCTCGTTAACTGCCTGTCCCTGGTCATTGACCGGTCTCGGTTTGCCCGGAATTTTCCTGGTCTTGGTGTCGCCGAGGGGACACGTGGAAACAGCCCGCCAGTCTTCGCAGTCCTCGAAATCGTTGACCCAGTCAACGACGAGGCCGTCCTGCTTCTGCTTCTTTTCCTGGGTCTCAGTTTTGCCCGTTTCCTTTTCCTGCTGGGCCTTGAGATTTATTGTTCCACTGCCGAAAAACAACATCATTACGCCGATTGCTAACGACAATGTACTTAACCGGGTCATCCTTTTCATTGCCAACTCCTTTGAAAATGATATTCTCTATAGTATAATATCGTTACGATAAGTACACCACAACGTTACTAACTGAATAATCGGATTAAAATAAACTAAAATTTAGTACAAAATAAACAGCCCGGGGCCAAATTAGTCAACGACGGCAGCAACACCCGGGCCCGCCTTCCATTTTCATCCATGAATTCTATAGATTTAACCATACTTGTCAAGAAATTAATATTGCGGTCACAGGATTCTTGATTGCGGGAAAGGCTCTCCGCGCGGATGTTTTAAGACATAATCAGACAACAAAAAATTTTTTATTGCTTTATTTGACGGAGCGCCTATTGTTATCCCACATTCAAAACATGATTCGGGCGCCACAACCATGAACTACCAGGAACGATCGGGGAACAATATCCTCATTAAAATAATAGCCGCCGTGGCGGGACTTGCCGCGGGCTTTATCATCTGCCGCACCGCATTTCTTTCATTCACCATGCCCGACGCCTCAATGGAACCGAACCTGAAAAAAGACGACCTTGTTATAATCCTGAGGCACGTCACGCCGCGCAAGGGGGACATAATTCTCTTCAAGAGCCCGGCGGAACCGGGACGGGTGCTCGTCAGGAGGATCGCCGCAGTCGAAGGGGACACCGTCGAAATAAAAGACAGGGTATTCCGCGTCAATAACGGCGCCTGCGAATTCCCCTGGAAGACGAGGTCAACGGACCGCCGCATCTTCCCCATGAACTTCACGTTCCGTGACAACATGCCGGCGGTCAAGATAGGGCGTGGAAGCTATTTCGTCCTGAGCGATGACCTGGACAGGGGATATGACAGCCGCAGCCTGGGCCCCATACCGGAGGACCTCATCATCGGCAGGATGATTTACAGGCACTGATCACCGGCCCCGGCCCCGCATAGCCCGAAGAATATAGTTGACAGCTTCCGTTCACCTGGTACACTTTCATATCCATACGTTGCGCTCTGACACCTCCGCATGACCCGGTCAGAGCTTCTTATCATGTGACATTTAATAGCATCCCGGTAGATTCAGGAAAGCGCGTCACCGCGCCGTCGAGGAGACTTTTCATGATAAAAGCGGTCATAATGGCGGGAGGCGAAGGAACGAGGCTCAGACCCCTGACCTGCAACCGTTCCAAGCCGATGGTCCCCGTCATCAACAAGCCGGTCATCGAGCATACGATCAACCTCCTGAAGCGGCATGGAATTCGGGACATTGTCATTAGTCTCTTTTATCTGCCGGAAAACGTGCAGAACTATTTCGGCGACGGTTCGGAATGGAACGTCAACATTACGTATTCGCTTGAGGAGACGCCCCTGGGTACCGCCGGCGGCGTCAAGAAGGCCATTGGAGACTGCAGCAGCACCGTCGTGATCCTTTCCGGCGACGGCATCATCGACTTCAATCTGACCGAAATCCTTGACTTCCACCGGAGCAGGAAATCGTCCTTCACGATCGTGCTCAAAAGGGTCAGCAAGCCCACCGAGTACGGCATCATGATCATCGGCGAAGACGGAACAATCGAGCGGTTCCTCGAAAAGCCGTCATGGAGCGAGGTCTTCAGCGACACCGCCAACACGGGCCTCTACGTACTCGAACCTGCCGTCATACACGACCTGGTCCCGCCCGGCGTGAGGTTCGATTTTTCCCTGGACCTCTTTCCCCTCCTCCAGGAAAAGAACATACCCCTCTACGGCTACATTGCCGACGGCTACTGGTGCGACGTGGGCAGCCTCACCACCTACAGCGATGTCCACAGGGACATCCTCGGGGGCCTGGTTAAAATCGATTTTCCGGGAAAAAAGATCGCCCCCGACGTGTGGGTCGGCAAGGACCTGGAGATGCATCCCACCGCCGTCATCAGGGGGCCGGTCATCATCGGCGACAACGTCAAGATAAAGGAAGGCGCGGAGGTGACGGAGTTTTCAGTGATCGGGGACAACTGCGTCATCGAGGAAAACGCCTCCATACGGAAATCAATCATCCTCCATAACACCATCATCGGGCCGAAATGCGAGCTCCGCGGCGTCGTGATCGGGAAGCGGTGCGTCCTTGAGCAACACGTGGCCGTGTACGAGGGCTCCGTCATAAGCGATGACTGCCGCATCGGCGCGGGCGTCGAGATCGCGGCAGGGATACGCATCTGGCCGGACAAATACATCGAGCAGGGAACGAGGCTTGCGGAGGACATTGTCTGGGGTCAGCGCGAGAAGAAGACCCTTTTTTCCGGCGAAGGCATCGTCGGGACCTTCAACGTGAAGATCACCCCGGAATTCGCCTCCAAGATCGGCTCCGCCATCGGCGCGTTTCTCGGCAGGGACGCGAAGATCGCCGTGAGCCGGGACACCACGACCGCGGCGCGCCTCATCATGCGTGCCTTCACGGCGGGCCTCATGTCCATGGGCGTCGACGTGTACGACATGGAGATAGAGTCGGTGCCGGTGAACCGCTACACCACCCGCTTCCTCAACGCCGATATGGGGGCCTATATCCAGATAGCGCCACTCACCGAGCTGCAGTTTATCCAGATACGCCTGTGCGACAGGCACGGGTTCCAGATCCCCCTGGCCAGCGAGAAAAAGATCGAGAACATATTCTTCCGCGGCGACTATCCCCGCAGGGAGGCCTTTGAGACGGGCAAGCTTCTCTACCCGAGCCATCACGTCGAATCTTACATCCGCAACATCCGGCTCTATATCAGCGACACCTTTCTCGCGGGTAAAAAATGGAAGATCATCGTCGACTGCTTCAACGGAACCGCAGCGCACATCTTTCCGGATCTCCTGTCCGACTACGGCTGCGAAACCATGGTGCTCCGCGGCCAGATAAAGGAATTCACCAGCGAGGAGGAGATGAAGTCCGATACCCGCAACGCCATCGACAGCATCGTGCAGATGGCCCGCATGAACAGCGAGATCGGCGTGATCGTGGGCCCCCACAGCAATCACATCACCATCGTTGACGAACGGGGGCAGATCCTGACTGACGATGATATCATCGCCATACTGTGCCTTTACCACCTGAAATACCGCAATGCCTCCATCATACAGATTCCGGTGACCACCTCGATAATGCTCGAACGGCTGATCCGCTCCTGCGGCGGCACCGCCGTCCGCACCAGCACCGCCCTCAGGGCGCCGGAAGGCATCACCGATCTCTTCCTGGGCGGACCGGTCCGGTATCCCGTCCTGGAACTCCAGTATGACCCCATGGTCGTATTCCTCCTGATCCTCGACTTCCTTACCCTGGAAGGCAAGCCGCTCCATTCGGTAAAGGCATCGCTTCCCAAGGGGAACATCATCCATACCTCCATTTACTGCACCTCCGACGAAAAAGCCGCGGTGATGCGCGAACTGTCCACGGCCGCCGGCAATAAAAATATTGAATTGATTGACGGCATACGCATATGCGAGGATACTGCCTGGGTGCTGGTGCTTCCGGACGCGTCCCATCCCCTGATTCATCTCTACGGGGAAGGCGAAACCGCCCATGATCGCGACGAGATCATCGATAAGTACTCGCGCCTGATAAAAAGCTTTTTAATCAGCATATGACCGGCCGGTGCAGCCGGTACCCGAGAGTTCCCTGAGAGGTTTTTCTATGTTTGACATCAACACCAAGCGCCTGGTCAAGACCTTCACCGACATGGCAAAAATATCATCGCCGTCATGGCACGAGGAAAAGATGCGGGACTACATCGCCGGCGCGGTTAAAAAGCTCGGCGTCAAGGCCAGGTCATTCCCCTGCGGCGGCTCATACAACCTCCTCCTTACCAGGCCGGGGGACCCGAAGAGGAAGCCCGTGCTTTTCTCCGCGCACATGGACACGGTCACTCCCTGCGACAACGTGAAGCCGGTGGTGACGGCTGCGAAAATAACTTCTGACGGCACCACGATCCTCGGAAGCGACGACAAGGCCGCCATCGCCATGTTCATTGAAAGCCTGCGGTACATCAGCGAGACCCGCATGCCCCACGGCACCATAGAAATCCTGATAACCTGCGCCGAGGAGGTGGGCCTCCACGGGATGAAGGGCTTCGACACCTCGGTGCTGAAATCGAAACAGGCCTTTGTCTTCGACAGCGACGGCCCCATAGGCAAGATCGTGCTCCAGGCCCCCTATCACTCCACCATGACCATAACCGTCCGGGGCAGGGCCGCCCACGCCGGCATGGAGCCCGAAAAGGGGATCAACGCAATCAACGTTATCGCCGATATCATAACCCGCCTCCCGGCGGGCCGCGTGGACCACGAGACGACCGTCAACGTGGGGACCATCGCCGGGGGCCGCGCAACGAACATCGTGGCTGAGAAGGCCGAGTGCGTTCTCGAGGCCCGTTCACTGAGCCTGCGCAAGCTCAAGGCGCAGGAAGCGATCATACGCTCCATCGCGAAGGGGATAACGGCGGAATACGGCGCCCGGTGCGGCATAACCCGCACCATGGAATACTCCGGGTTTTCCATCAGTCCCGGGGACAGGATCGCCGTACTGGCGTCGCGCGCCATGGAACGGGTCGGGATACGGCCGCAGTTCGAGGTTTCCGGCGGCGGGAGCGACACCAACATACTCAACCGGGCCGGCATCAGCGCCATCAACCTCTCCGCCGGCATGCAGAAGGTTCACACCACCGGGGAATATATCATGATCAGGGACCTGGTAAACGGAACGAAGGTCGTGCTGTCGATCATTGACATGATGTGAGTGGTTGATAGAATAGATGAAGGACTCCTCCCCCTTGATGGGGGAGGTCGGGTGGGGGTGAAAAATTGTAGAGCTGCCCCGTTTTTTGTTCACCCTCCCCTGTCCCCTCCCATCAAGGGAGGGGGATCCAGCAGAAGACTACAGCTTCGCCCCCGTCTTGAGGTCCAGCTTTGTCTCCTGGCCTTTTGCTGAAATGACCAGGGAATTCTCGCGGATCTCGAGCCTGCCTTCGTTGGCTATCTGCTTTCTCCAGACTACCGGCCCGTCGACGGAGGCGCAGAACACGTATTCGCCGGAAGCGATATAGATCCTGTCTCCGTGCTTCACCGGCTCCTGGACCACCGTTCCCTGCCATTCGATCTTGCCGTTCTTGATGAAAAACACCTCGAAGCTGGTCACCAGAAGCCTGCCGTTGGGCAGCGGCTCTTCCTTTTCCTCTTCAACGGCCTTGCTGATTTCCCTTATGACCTCGACGGGCTTCCGCTTGATTTCTATAATTTCCCGGTTGTCCTTCTCAAAATCCCTGACGGCGAATTTTTCAATGCTCTTTTTGCTGACCACGATATCCTTTCCAGCCTTTTTGATGACCGCCGCCCGCGCGGCGTCGCCGTTCTTTGCCGGTTCGGATTTCAGGATGCTGCTCACGATCTTTTCCGTCTTTTCCACGTCGAACTTTGTGATGACGACCTTTTCCTCTTTGGTCACATCCGGCGCGAGGCTCAGGACCTCGGGCATGCTTGCCTCAAGATCCCTGACCCTTTTCGCCACCTTGACCGATCCCTCGAAGACTTTAATGCGCGAGGTCCCGTTCTGGTCGGCTTCCACGGTGAACTGCGTGCCCCGGACGCCGGCGACCGCCGTCGGCGTTTTCACCATGAATGTTTCCGACTTGATAAGCTTTTTCGGCTTGCAGAGCATCTTGCCCGAATCAAGTTCGACCGCCGTATTTTCAATGCCGCCCTGCCTCATCAGCGTCGCGAGGACGACCTTCGTCTTCTGTTTCACCCGTATAAGGGACTGGCCGATCTTGACGTCGCAGAACGATTCTGCCCCCGTCTGGATCACGTCCTTCTCTTTTATAACATCCCCTATCTGGACCGCGGCGTTGTTCTTCGTGACGTCGCCGATCATGAAGGTTATCATCGCGTACTCATCGACGGGTTGCCTGGCGCAGTTCAGGGCAAAGGCCAGCACCAGAAGCGCCGGCAGGATTGTTTTCTTCATAATCATGCCTCCTCGTTGTGTATATGATCTGCCCTCCTGGATTGCATAAACGATCAGCCCGGGCCATTATGTCTCACCCAGATTACCATTTGGCGGACATCTAATTATTATACCCCCGGATGACCGGATAATGCAAGAAAATTAATGGATTTGCCCGGGGTTCGCAGAAAATCGGCACTTTCCCCAGAGCCGGCGGCTCCTGATGCTTCTTAAAGAAAAATAATTGCGTGAAAACCGGGGCCCACGCATTATCCATCCATGATACAGAGATTCCTTATTTCCATGATCACCGGCGATGCCCTGGGATCCGCTGTTGACGGCATGACCAGGGGACACATAAACGCTCACTTCAAGACCATCACCGATTATATCGACCCGGAGCCGGCCCTGAAAAACAAGCTGGAATTGTGGCGGAAACCGGGGGTCTATTCATCGATCTCCCAGCTGATGCTCATCATGGCAATGGCCTGCCCGCACCGGGGATCCTGCGCTGAAAACTTCCGGCGCGCCGTCGCTTCTTCACCGGATGTCGCCGGATGCGATTACGGCATATTCCGCTACCCCGGGGCGGTGGAACGGGCATTCATACTGGGCATGAAAAACCCGGCGCGTCATCAGCAGATGACGGAGCAGCCCTGCGCGCGCATCATTCCGGTCATGACTTTCCTGAGCTTCCGGAACAATTCGGCCGCGGATCATATCCTGGACGTCATGGCCGCGGTGCGCCTCTTCACCCTTGACCTGTCCACTCTAGCCTCGGCCCTGATCTACACGCATGTCCTCAGGGCGATGGCCTCCGGTTCAATTCCCCGGGACCACCTCATGCGGACATCGGCGGATATCGCAGCCAGGGTCGCCGACGCAGTTGACAGCAATTCTGCGGCGATCTTCGACGGGGGCGTGAACCCCGGCACCCTCCTCCAGGAACTGCGCTCGAATATCGGCCTCCTGGGCGAGGTGGCATCCTCCTCAACCATCGGGGCCGCTGAAGGAATCATTGTATCCCATGTGAACCGGAGACTCAAAACACCGGTTACCCGGGCCACGGTGAACCTCCCGTCGGCACTCTTTCCCTATTCACTGGCAGTGTCATCCCTCGCCCCCGGTGCCGCTTCTCCGCAGGCAGCTGCCATAAAAGAAGGAGGCTCCACGGCCCCCCTGGCCGCCATGGCCGGAGCGCTGGGAGCATCACGGGAAAGCGTTCCGGAGCAGGATGACCCCCTTATCAGGGGCCTGGTCAACAGGAAAAAGGTCCTTGCATTGGCTGACGCCCTGTCCGCCGGGGCTGTGCCCCCGGAGGCGGTTGATGATTTCCTCAGGTCGGAGGCGTCCCTGACCGTCAAGGAGCAGGAGGAACTGAAGGCCCGGATCAAGCATACGAAAAAGAAACGGAAAAGAGGCCCACTGACCCCGGCAGAAAAGGAGAAAGAGCTGGCCCGCCACGCGGTGGAAAGCTGGACAAAGTATGACAAGGCGCGGTGGAAAAAAGAACAGCGGCGTCATGATAAAAACGATGAATCGTGAAAAATATTTGACAAATTGCCGATCGGCGGTACTGTTCTATCTGTGATGGAATAGCGGTGAACGGCGCGAAACCCTTTGAATCACGGAGGAACCCCATGACACGTAAATTCGGAAAGAACCTGGTTTGCTTACTTGCCATATCATGCATCTTCCTGGTTCCTGCCTCGTACAGCAAGCAGCAGACCCTGACCCTTGTGGACATCCAGAAGCTTACCAGGTACGATGAAAACCGGGTCCTGTACCAGCAATTCGAAAAGGCCCCGACAGAGGGTGACGGCGCCACCCATGACAACTCTATCGCGGCGCTGATGGTCATCAAGGATAAAAAGGTCTACCTCATCCAGGACGGCTACGACAACCCTGAACAGGTAGCCCACAACAAGGCGGTCCTTGACCGCACCAGCCAGATCGTGCCGGACCTGTGGCAGAACAAGATCGCCAACAGCCCCAACTATGTCATGATAACCGACCGGAAGATTGAAATACAGAAAAACATGACCAAGGAATTCGTTTCCAGCAACTACAAGGACTTTTACCTCGCCGTGCGGGACAAGTTTCTGAAAAAGCACGTGGCGATCTTTCTCTCCCTGATCGTTAACCGCAAGGAATCCGATATCAACGTCAGCCGCGAGAGGATCCCGAGGAAAATATCCGACGGCGACCAGGTGAAATACATAACCCGGGTGACCGGCAGGACCCCTGACGGCGGCACCGTCTATTATGCCGAGGACGCGAACGGCGACGGCATGACCGAGACCTGCACAGCCGACAGCCGCGACGGCTTCCAGTGGGGATTCCAGAGCGGGCCGAACCTCGTATGCATAATCAACAACCAGCAGAAGGATATTGAAAAGATAATCGGCAGGATAACCAACCTGGCTTATTTCGGCACCGACGAGGAAGAGCAGATCATCAAAAAGACCTTCCCGACGGCGGAAAAAATAAAAGCCATGATCGATGATACCTATAATATCGACGCCGAAACCGAAAGGTTTTTGAAGAAGAACAACATCAACCTTGAAGAATCAGTGGATAAAAGCTCGAAGAGCGAAACCAGGAGCGAGACCAAATAACCAGGCTCGTCCATCCTTAACGGAGCAAATAAAAAAAGGGCGGCATGTTCAATGCCGCCCTCTGTTTTTCAGATACTGATTATTTCACTTCCAGTTCCGCATCATGTGGGTCTGAACCAGGTTCTGCTTGTAGGGCAGGAAATCGAGGGGGTTCAGCGGAATATCATTGTACCGAATTTCGAAATGCAGGTGATTACCGGTTGAAGTTCCGGTGCTGCCCACGAAACCGATGACCTGTCCCTTTTTCATGATATCGCCGGCCTTGACCAGCATAACCGAGCAGTGGGCGTACCTGGTTATGAAGTTATCCCGGTGCTCCATGCAGATGGTATAGCCGAAGCCGCCCTCATACCGTGCCGACAGGACCCTTCCGTCCATGACGGCTACGATCGGCGTTCCCGACGTGGCGGGCATGTCGGTTCCGGTATGGAACCTGCCGTTGCGCTGCCCGAAGGTCGAGGATATGTTATCAACCTGGGTCAGGGGCCAGATGAAATCGCTCTTCTTGCTGACCAGGTTGTCGCGCTTGACGCCCTGCGCCTCAAGTTCCTGGATATATTTTTCGGAATAGGGGATGAAGACATACTGGCCCCAGGTGATTGATGCGCCGTTGATTTCATTGAACTCTTTCATCGTAATATAATATTTGCCGATGAAAGCATTGAGCATCGCCTGCGATTCAACCTTTGTCCAGATGCCGAGGCGGCCCTTATACTCCTGCACATACTGGTTATCAACCCGGATAACTTCCTCAGCAAAGGAAGCGCCGCATATAATAAATAATAAAATGGCTGTCCCGATTATGCTTCTCATTACCGCGTCCACTCCTTGCAGTCATTATTTATGTTTTGTTATGGGTACGGAGACAAAAAATACGAAGTTGTGATTATTAATTAACACTTATTGTATTTGTCAATAAAAAATTACAATATCAATAAGTATTAATATCGCATAACAAAACAACGGTTTTAGCCACCCTGTTCAATTATATACAATATCGGTAATTTATGCATTTTTATTTAAAATACCATGATATGTTTCAATGAAACCGGCTACGGCATCACGAATATTTTCCTAAAGAAAATCAATTAACCGAGTGAAGCCTGAAACTCGACAGCGTGGAACTTATAGAAGATATTAACCAAGATGAGGCTGAAGGCTTGAGAAAATCCGGCGCCAGCGGCATTGGCAGGCTGCATATACATTACTGGATGATGGAGTCGAAGTAGCTCATGGTATAGCTGCTCTTTATATGCTGTCTCCTCAGGCAGAAGTTGTCCCTGGTTATTATATTAGATCCGTAATCGGTTGAAAAGGCCCGCCGGTATCCCGCCTTCGCGGTCAGGTCAATGATAGTGAGATCATATTTTCCGTACGGGTACGCAAACAATTCTATCTTCTTGTTCAAATAGAGCTCCAGAATCCTTTTTGACAGATAGAGCTCCTCGTAAAGCTGCTTTCTGACCTCCGGGTCATTTTTCTTTTTCGAAAGCCGGGTAAGGTCGCGGTGGGTGATGGAATGGGCCTGGATATCGATGCCCTGCCGGTCCATGGCCCTCAGGCGCCTCCAGGTCAGGTTTTTGGATGATTTCAAGGATATGATATCAGTGTAAACGAAGAGTGTGACGGGATATCCGAATTCACGCACCAGGGGAAGCAGTTTTGTGTACATCGAACCGTATCCGTCATCGAAGGTTATGGCAACCGCCTTTTCACGGTACGGCGCGGGATTCTCAAGTTTCCGCGTGAGCTCGCGCAGGGGAATAACCCGTATCCCCCGGTCCCTGATCATCTGAAAATGCGCCTTCAGGGTTTCAGCATCGATTGAAAAGGGCCCCTTGCCGTCTATATTGTGATAGAGAATGATGGGGATCGTCAGGAGCCGCGACTGTGTTTCCCTGTCTTTGTGCAGCCATGTCATCCTGCCCCGGGAAAAGTCGTTATAATCATCCAGGTAGAAGAACAGGGCCGTAACAAGGGAAAACGCCAGGGATACGATAAGAATATAGATGCTCTTCATGACTCCGGTACCGTTTCAAATCCTCAAGGCCGATCCCGGTGAATTCACCCGGTAACGCCTTATTACTGTATCGTACCGGGGGGCGCTACAATCAAGGAATATTTTGCCCCCTGTTTACTTTGCTCATGAACCCCATCCCCTTGTTAATCAAAACAGCATCACGAACCTTCCCTGAGGGAGTAAGTGACTATATGATAGTTGCCCTTGCCCCTCCTTTCGACGGGTCACGTTCTTCGGAACGGGAAGAAGCCTACCCGATAATAATCGGGAACGATATCTCCCCCCCTGCGGGGTTCGAAATGGCAGAGTGTGAACACCTGATACACGACCCGCGAGGGGGATGGGAAAAAAATGTTTTCCATGCATGTTAGTATTTGATGTTTGTTTTAAATTTAAAGACTTTACAATTATCGAGGGTTATAGTATCATACTTCTCATACATAAAACTGAAACAGCGGCGCCGGGAAAAAAAGGCGCCGGCGAGAACAGGAATACTGCCATGATACAATTCACTAAAATGCACGGGACCGGCAATGACTACGTCGTCATTGACGGCAGGAAACAGAAGGTCGCCAGCTTCAGCAAGCTGGCCAGGGCCATGAGCGACCGGCATTACGGCATCGGGTCAGACGGGATACTGGTCCTGCTTGATTCAAAATCCGCTGATTTCCGGATGAGGATGTTCAACCCGGACGGGAGCGAAGCCGAGATGTGCGGCAACGGCATACGCTGCTTTGCGAAGTATCTCTACGACAACCGCATGACCTCCAAGAAGCAGCTGGCGATAGAGACAGCTGCCGGGATAAAGGAGCTCCAGATCCTGGTCAAGAACCGGCGCGTCAGCAGCGTCGTCGTCAACATGGGCGAGCCGATACTCCGGCGGGACCGGATCCCCATGATCGGCAGCCAGGGGATGGCCGTGGGTGAAACGCTGCAGATGGACGACGGGTCCCGCTTGACCATAACCGCCGTGTCCATGGGCAATCCCCATGTTGTCATATTCGTGGAGGAGATAGAACGGTTCCCTGTCGATAAATACGGGCCCATCGTGGAGAACCACGCCCTCTTTCCCAACCGTACCAATGTCGAATTCGTGAAGGTCCTGAACAGGAAAGAAGTCGTGCAGCGCACCTGGGAGCGGGGAACCGGAGAGACCCTTTCATGCGGCACCGGCGCGTCGGCGGTGACTGCCGCGTGCATCCTTAACAAGCTGACGGACCGGAAGATACGGATTCACCTGCGGGGCGGGGACCTGAAGACCGAATGGCGGGAGGACGACAATACCATCTATCTCTCAGGACCGGCGGTGGAGGTCTTCACGGGCGAGTGGCCCGGTTAGAGCTCCCAGAGAGCGGTCCCGGGCACTCCCTTTTCAAGCACCAGGACCGTTTTGATCGCAGGTATGTTCTCGGTGATCGTCTTCTCGACTGCACGCCTGAAAAGCCGTTCCGAATTTTTTATCACCGTCGCACTGGGGCGAAGCTCAGCCGGTTCCAGGTCTATGACGCAAACCCTGCCGTTTCCGGCACCCCGGCTGTCGATCCATACTTTTCTTACAAAGAGTCCCGCGGGAACCGCCATGGCGGTGTTATCATACAGGGAACCCTTCACCACGGTTTCGAAGAGAAACTTCGCGGTCTTTTCATCGCTGTCGTACACCGGGATTTCCCGTGTTTCCCTCATGATAGTGGCCCCGTCAAGGGCGGGAAGGTACACTGAGACCTTTTTCTCCTGGGTGAGCGACGGTATTTCCGGAAAGATATCCGCGATGTTCTTGTTTGTGTGTAGACAGTACATCAGATAATCAGCAATAAAAATGCCGGCAAAAAACAGGATAAGGCGGCGGTTCCGTTCCCTCCCCCTCGGGTACTCTATCAATTCAGTCCGCACCAGCGAAGCCACCGCATGGACCCGGGGCTGCACGTAGGCATAGTATAATTCAAGGGCCCGCTCAACCAGCCGCCGGACATGCCGCTTAATGTCCTGTTTCAGTTTGTTTATGTCAATTTTCATCAATGCCACCGCGATTGAGGTACAATAGAAAAAGGCCCCTGTAGAATCAAGGATTTTTTGCCGCCATATCCATTAATCGGGGGCACCGGTCTTGCAGGGTGCGGAAAAAGGCCCTAATTAATCTTGATAAGGCCGTTGTATTTTTTTATAAAAAGCTCAACACCCTGGCTGATCCCTTCCGCCACCGCTTCCCGGTGGCTGTCTTTTTTCAGATAGCCCGATTCCTTGGCATTGGAAATGTAACCTATTTCCACAAGGGCCGCCGGCATCAACACCCCCCGGAGAACATAAAAATCAGCCTTTTTAACCCCCCGGGAGCCGAAGGTCCTGTTTTTTTTCGCCATGCCATCCTGGATCGAGGCAGCCAGGGCCGAGCTTTCCTTCTGGATCTGCGTCGTGATCATCATGGCCTCGATGTAGTCCACGTCATCATGACCCGCTTTTCGCTTTGACCTGTCCTCGAGAATGACAACATTGTTCTCCAGTGCCGCCGTATTCCGCGCCTCTTCGTTGGTGGGATTCTGAGAGAGAAAAAAGGTTTCATAGCCGGATATGCGGCTTGAGAGGGACGAGTTGACATGGATGCTGAGAAATATCCCGTTCTCATTCTTCTTCAAAAGGCGGTTCGCTATGACCGTCCTGGTGGACAGCTCGATGAACCGGTCGTCGCTTCGGGTCATGTATACGCGCACCCCGGCAAGCCTGGCCCTGATCTTCTTTTCGAGGAACCGGGCCACCCTGAGGGTAATATCCTTTTCACGGAGGCCTCCCTTCCCGACCGCCCCGGGATCCTTTCCGCCGTGTCCCGGGTCTATGACGATAAAGCTGATCCTGTCTTTCAATACGGGACGCTGCTTTTCAATTTTCTGATCAGGAACTGTATCACCGCCCCGGCGTTCGACGATCAGCGCGTCACCCCTGCGGGAAAGGCCCAGCTCCGGATTGAGGCTCCGCGCCACCTCCCGTCCCGCATCAAGGGGAAGCAGCACCCGGCCTCCCTGGCGGCGGACCGCGCCGGAAGATTTATGCAGGCTGCCGTCAATCAGCACAACCGGCAGCCCCACCCCGTAGACGGCGTAATGGTTTTTCCGGTACAGCTTGCCCTTCTGGGACACCATGTCAAAGGAATGCTCGATGCCGCACCGGGGCAGCATTTCATCAAGGGGCAGGTATTCGCCGCCATCGACGCGGAGGATGGTTATGCTTTCGGATGAAGCCAACGCCGGAGCCGCGATACAGGCGAGAAGCGCAATGAGTGGAAAGATCCTAGGCCTTTTTTTCAATATAGTACCGCGCGTATGTCCTTACATACTGTATCCCGCCGAGAACATAGAAGAGGACGACCAGGAAAACAGAGAAAAGCTTCAGGGATATGCCCTGCCATTCGTAATCCAGGGAAAGAATATACACGGTTCCCGCGAAGGCTATACTGACCGCGGAGAGCTTGCCCAACCAGTTCGGCTTAACCTCGATATCCCTTTTCCTGTACAGGATGATACCGGCTATGACCGCGACCGCCTCCCTGGCCAGCGCCAGCACGCACACCCAGAGGGGGAACCCCTTGAACAGAACCAGGGCCGTCATGGCGGTAAGGCCGGCGATCTTGTCAGCCACCGGATCAAGGAACTGGCCGAGCCTGGTAACCTGGTTCATGAGCCGCGCAAGGAAACCGTCGAAAAAATCAGAGAGTATAATTATGCAAACGGCAATTATCTCGTACATGAGATAATCAGAATCGCCGGTCTGTGATTCTTTGTAGATGAAGTAACCCAGGACCGGCCCGGCGATTATCCTTGCCAGGGTCAGAAAGTTCGAAAAGGTAAGCACTTTATCCTGGAATATTTCACGGACTTCCATAACCGCATCAATCCATTGCATGTAATAATGATCTTGCGCCGGGAGCAACCGGCTTCGGCCGCTTCTCAATTATCATACAATGTTGCATATTTCTGCAAAAATAACGCCAGTCGTCAAGAGAATTTCCCCCGATATCTCCCTTAACAGTTTCCTGAAAAACTCCTTCCATGGAGTTTTTCAGGGACGGTTTTACGAAGTGAATTCGTAAAACCTCACATTTTTCTCGGCTAACGCCTCGAAAAATGGCGATACATCCATGCATCGCTTAGCAGTTTGCTGTTTTTCAGCAAACTGTTAATTAGATTTGCCCGACAGCAGATCCCCCTGTCCCCCCGCCAATAAATTAATGAAGGGCATAAGAAAATACTTGAAAATTACAACATCTACAAATCTGATGAACAGCAATTATAAGGAAGAACGTGACACCGCCATGAAAACCACTGCACAACTGCTCTGCATGATTGCCTTCGTCGTATTGATTACGGCCGGTCTGTCGTGCTCCAAAAGCGACGACGAGATCACTAAAGATACCTACGGCATAATCCTCAAGGGTTACACGGCCATGCGCATTGACCCGATGATCTTTTCGGGCATTGTTTCAGAGCTGGACAAGGGGGCCAGCGTTCAGGTCCTTGAACGGTCAAAGGAAAAAAGCTGGGTCGGCAAATCAAACGGCTACTGGTACAAGATAAAAACTAAAGAGGGGCTCACCGGGTGGGTGTTCGCGCAGAACATCTCCATTTATTCTTCAAAATCCAAGGACTCCATGAACAGGATCATAAACCAGTTCATGGATAGCGAGCGCGCCCAGGCAAAACAGTACCTTGTCGGCAAATGGTGGAGCACCAATGAATTCGGCGACTTCACCGACCACTGCATCGAACTGTACGACAGCGACAAGTACAAGTCGTACCTCAAGGGAAACGAGGATCATCCCATCGTGGGCACCTACAAGCTTGATTTCAATAAAAACGAGATAATCTTCTCCGCCGGGACCTCCTTCAAGAGCAATCTTGACCTGGCCAAAAGGGGAAATGATTACATCATCAAAAAAAGCATGAAGGATTTCGAGCTCCGCTTCACCAAGATATCCATTGAAACAAGCCCCGAACCGGAGTTGAAAGATTCAGGCAAGAAAAAGCCCGCCGGCGGGGGCAATGAAAACAAGGCTCAATAAATTCCTTTCACAATCCGGCCTGGGATCACGCCGGGCGGTGGAGGAACTGATAACATCCGGCCGCATTACCATCAACGGAAAGAGAGTCACCGCTCTGGGAAGCCTCGTTGAAGACGGCGACAAGGTTGCCCTCGACGGCTCGCCGGTCAGGCCCCTTGAACAACGGTATTACCTTATCCTGAACAAACCCCGCGGATACATAACAACCGTCACCGACGACCGTAACCGACCCACCGTGATGGACCTCGTGCCTGAAAAATACCGGCGCAACGGCGTCTTCCCCGTCGGGAGACTCGACCGCGACACCTCGGGCCTTCTCCTCCTTACCAATGACGGAGACCTCGCCTTCAGGCTCACCAAGCCGCGTTTCCATGTCGCCAAGGAATATATCGCGGAGCTCGACAGACCCCTTGATGAAGCCGACATAATGAAGATACGCAAGGGCATCTACCTTCCCCAGCTGGGACTCAAGACCAGACCGGCGCAGGTCGAATGTATAGAGGAATCACGGCCGCTGGTCAGGGTGATCCTGACCGAGGGGAAGAACCGGCAGATACGGTATACCTTTCAGAATCTCGGTTACCGGGTAAGGAGCCTAGAAAGAACTTCCTACGGGAACCTGTCGATGAAGCGGCTGAAAAAGGGGGAGCACCGCCACCTCACCGATGCCGAGGTGCGCTTGCTGAAAAAAACGGCCGGGATGTAGCGTCCGCAGGCGCCCGGAGCAGACTTTCACGGCTTCTCCCTGGAAGCAAGATAGTTCTCGGCGTTTTCCACAGAATCGAAAATCTTGAAAAACATCCCCACCTTGGCGATATCGAAAAGCTGAAGAATTTTAGTGCTGCTGCAGACGACAACCATCTCGTTGTTGTTGTCTTTGATCTTGCGGCTTATGTTGATCAGAGAGCTGAGCCCGGTTGAATCGATATAATAGAGATTTTCAAGATCGAGAATGATATTCGAGTAGCCGGTCTTATCAAGGTGACCAGTTATATTTTCCGTGAACTTGGGTGTCTTGACAAAATCGATTTCCTCGATCTTGATCGATATCAACGAATAGGCGCCGTGTTCAGTTATCTCTACCATCAGTTTTACCAGCAGCTGCAAGGTGACGGTATCCGCTTATGCCGATACCGGCCCGTATACCCTCCGGCACACCGGGGATACCGGGAACATCCAATATACTTTATTCGGGATTGAGGACGTATCTAATAAACATATCCCCAACTAATCAAGAAAAAAAAATGGTATACAGAAATTTATATTGATTGGCATCTTGCCGGTCCCCTATCAGGGCCGGAAAGTCATTATCGTTATAATAAATTATTTTCTTATGCAAATGGCGGAGAGTGTCGAATTTTAATAAAGATGACGGAAAAACGACGCGAGATGCCACGGCATCGCGCGTCATCAAAACGAGTACACAGCACAGGGCCCCGACATGCAAAATATTGATTTTTATGAACGGAAAAATATCCGGATAGCGCCTCCTCAATTCACCGACACCTATGACCCTGAATACCTGCCCCGGATGGCCCAGAACACGCCCCGGGAGATGGAGCGCGTAAAAAAGAAAGCCAGCAGGATCTTTTTCCTGATAACATCTCTCTGCATCATGTCTTTTACCGCCGGCATAGTCATCGGCATCAAGTTTGCCGGCGGAACCCAGCGCGAGCTTGTGGACAGGAAGACCTACAATGCCGTCGCCGATATCGGCAAGAGTTTCACCCTGCCGGGCAGGGATAAGCCGTCGGAATCATTGCCCCAGGAGAAGCTGTTTCCGAAAAACACTTATCCCTTCGTCATCAGGGTCACCAGCGAGCATGACCATAATACGGCCCAGAAGATAGCCGGTTTCCTGAGCCACCGCGGTCACACGGTCATTCTTTCAAAAAACAACAACCGCTACCGGATATACATAGGCCCCTACCGGAGCAACGACGCCGCGGCTGAGGCGTTGAAAAAAATTGCTTCCTACCAGAAATATTCGCTTGCGGAAAATACCAGGATTATAAAAAGGTAACATCACCGTACGGACTATCTGTGTCATGCGTGCCCGTGCCGGGTTGCCGGCAGGGCATGACGCGCACCCGGAAGGCAGCGGGTACGGTTCCCGGCGTGCCGCACCATAACGCGAAGGTAGCACATTGAAACATAACGCCACGATACGCAAAGCAACATCAAGTGATATTGACACCATTCATGAAATAATTTCCAGCTATTCCGAAGAAGGGATACTCCTTTCGAGAAATCTCGATGACATCAGCCGATCTATCGAAAATTTTTTTATCGCTGAGATCGGCAGCGTCACCGTGGGTGTCATCACGTTTTTCGATTACGGGGATCACCTCAAGGAAGTCAGGTCCCTTGCTGTGAACAGGAACTATCTCCGCCGTGGTATCGGTTCGGCCCTTCTGCAGGCCCTCATCGCCCATCTCAGGGCCGAAAATACACCCAGGATATTTGTCCTTACGTACACCCCGGCCTTCTTCGAAAGGAACGGCTTCACCGTGATTAACATGGATACTCTACCGGAGAAAATATGGAAGGACTGCGTCTTCTGCACCAAGCAGGATAACTGCACCGAAACGGCGCTGGAGCTTGCGGCGGGATAATATTCATCGGCCGGGCCTTCCCACGGTGCGGAAGCCTTCAATGATTTTCCGCATTACGGCCAGCAGTTCCGGCAGGCGCCCTTCGGACGATACCAGCCTGACATAGTGGCTGCTGGTCCCATTTAGAAAAATACCTTCGATACCCCCGAATCGCGGCCCCGACCCGCTCCTGAACGAGCAGATATACCGGTGTTCATCCTCCTCCAGCACTTCCCGTGTAACCCCTTCATAGCCGATGTTTCCCTTCCATTTATCCACGGCCGCGGCCAGGTTTTTATACGGAACCGCGAATTTTTCCGTATCAACGGCCATCAACATGTCATAGGCATCCGCATCCCTGCCGTCGCTCCTTCCCCCTCCTTGAAGGATGCCGAAAAGAATACCGGAATAACGGTATTCCATCCGGGACCGGTCCACCTTCCGCAGCACCGCCACGCGGCCCGGGACCATGAAGGAATACATCATCTGGTCATTGATGATCTTGATCCCGCCGTCTTCCTGAAAGATGATAAGAGAGGCCGATTCGTTCATCGCTACGAACCGCGTCCCGTTGTTCTTCCGCATCTTCATGATGAGTTCAGCGGCCTTCACCTGGGCCTGGTATATCCTGTTGTTATCATTCTTGAGGGCGCAGATAGACTTGAGCACCGACAGGGCCTCCACGGGGTGATGCTCTTTTATGAGCTCGGTGCCGTATTCAAGGTAGTAATCGATGCCGCGGGCCGATACGGGCCGATAGCGGTATTGTTTCATGCTGGTAATGTGTATCTTACCGCCCTGGTCGAAAAAATAGGTATTTCCCTCGCGGTCCCTGAAAAACTTCCAGTCGGGCATCTGCGCGACGAAAACCGTACAAGAGGCAAGCAGTATCGAGAAAACAAAGCAGCGTCGTCCGTTCATGATCAAAGGAGCAGGAAGAGTATTAATCCGCACACGATGACAATGCCCAGCACGATGGCGATGACGTAGAAGATCCGGTTGTCAAGCTCCGAGACCTTTCCGGTGAAATCATCCTGGGGCTGGTCGATCATGAGCTTGACATTTTCTTCCTCGAAAATCTTCGCCAGCACACCTTTGGCTACGAGGGCATACAGGATATATCCCCCCTTTTCAAAAGGGACCTTGCCCTTGATCCTTCCGGTGATGGGTTGACGGGCCCCTTCCGCGTCATAGGCGTTAAGGAGTTTCAGAATTTTTTCCGAGACCATGTCCTTTCCCGTGAGGATGACCCTGATCTTGTCTCCGACAATAAGATCAGTCACGTTTTTCCCCTTCACGGGCGAGAGGACCGCGGTCCCGTCTATTATGAATTTCGCCTCGCTTTCGATCATCCTGATGCGCTCGTCTTCGGCGACAATCTCCTTGATGTCCTGCCCTTCCATACCCGGGATATCGATCCTGACTCCGGCCAGCTCCATCGCCAGGGAACTGGTCGGCTCAAGCTCGATCTGGCATTTCACCGTGCTTATATTGAAGGACTTGCCGATGATCTCAATGACAGTTCTGGTCAGATCGTCAAGATTCCGCTCCTGCACGTCGGGAAAAACATCATAGCCGACGAACGAATCGATGAGGTAGTAGGTAAAATTCTGGGAATCCACGATATCGCTGCTTTCCTTGAAGGCCTGGAGGTCCCGGGAGAGCGATTTCCAGTCGTCGAAAACCCGCGTTTTCTCAAAAAGCGACGACTTTGATGACATGATGCACGTTACATTGGCTATGTATTCTTGAATATAGTTGAAAAAGGCAAGAAACACTCCCGACACACCCTTGCTCTCGACGAGGAATTTCCCTTTAACCACCATGATGTCGAGGTACTGTCCCGAGGCCATTTCCTTGGCCTTGAGGATGTCCCCCTTGGTATATTTCATGGCCATGTCGACCTGTTTGGTCTTTTCTCCGAGTGAATCATATTGTTCGGTCATGTCATTGTTCCTGATTGCCAGATAAATATTTTTCAATTACTTCATAACGCTTCTGGGGGCTCATGTTTAATATTTTTCTGATCCCCTGGGTCATCTTCAATTTATATTTGAGGCTTGTTTCCAGCGCATAGATGCCGTCTTTTCTTAAACTGTCCGTTATGACAACCTTGTCCGGCGGTATGTTCAGCTCAAGCATGGGGCCCAGGACCGCTATGAGATTTTCCGGCACAACATATTTGAGGAACTGCTTCGAGGCACCGATCTCAAGCCTCCGCAGGACCCTGTAATTCTTGTACTGTTCCGGTGTGATGGGGCTGAAGTTTTTGGGATTACTTGTCATCTGCAGTATAATCGAATCATCCTCTTCGGATACAAGTACGCGTATATAGGTATAACTGGCCTTGTACGAGGACAGGAGTCCGTAGAGGCTGTCATCTTTCACTCTGGCTGCATTTTTTGCCGATGGTTTCATTCCAGATACGATCCCCCTGCCTGACCGGACACCTCTTGATGCTGCGGCTCTATACCGGGAAAAATACACCGCTTTCCTGCTTCTTGACCACCCGCATCGAGTCAAGATCTTCCATGGTTTTTTTCACCTCGTCCTTCGGCCGTCCAGAAAATTTAATGATATCGTCCAGGGTGATAGACTTATTCACCCTCAGAAATTCAACGACATCACGCTCCTGGTCAGACAGCGGCCCGATATAGAACACATTATTCTGGCAGATATTTTCGGTAATTACAACAATTTTTTTGTTTTTGTAGTTTGAATAGGAGCGGAAAACGAGATCAATGTTCGTTTCAGCGGTTGCCGAAATGTTTTTCAGCTTGATATAAAAGGCACGCTGTGCGGTTTTTGAATCAATAATCAGCTTCACTATCATCTCGTCTATAAAAGAAGAATCTATGACCTTGATCCCGTCAAAATCAAGGACCAGTGTTTCGCCTTCACTGATATTCGCCACAAGGTTCTTAATCGAGTCATACATGATCCGGCCCATGTGCCTGGTGATCAGGTCCGGCGTTTTTATCTTCAGTTCTTCCGCTTTTTTCTTGATTGTGATGACCATGGTTCGATTGTTATCCCATTAATGATATTGAAATCTGCGTGCCGTCAAAATTGCTCAGTTCATTTTTCTGGAAAATGACAGAAGCGCCGGGGCCTTTCTTGTGATACAGGGTCGACACCGACGCGTTGCCCGATCTCAGGAATATGGAGCCTTTCAGTTTTTCAACAATGGCATTGACCTGGCAGAGGCCATAGCCGAACTCCCTCTTGCTCGATATGGGCGTCGTGAGGGCCAGTTCCATGAGGTGTGCCGGCGAATTATAGTTGATGTCGAAATTCTCAAAACTCTTCAATATTCCGATCCCCGAGTCCCCGATCGACAGCCTCACGATATTTTCCCTGCCTATGGAATAGGTCTGCATCGCCAGGTATCCCGAATCAAGGCTGTGCTCATAGATGTTCTGGCAGATCTCGGAAATGACGGTGACGAAATAATCGACTATGCGGTCCGTGAGCCAGTACTTCAATATATGGGCTGCCCGTTTCCTGAAAACACCGACTATATTTGATATGACCTTTACGCTTTCCCGCTCCTTGTTGGGAATTTCTGTTATCTCGAGGACCCTGTTGCTGAAGGTGCTTCTCTTGAGGAGCATCTTCTCATTGAGCCGCTCCGTCACATCGAACACGCCGGTCTTGAAGAAATCCATCCGGTGGAGGTACTGGTGTATGTTGATCGGAATTCCTGAAAGCTTCAGCTTGTTGCCGCTTTTTCTCAGGTAATTTCTCCCCGCAAGAAGCAGGCAGAGCATTGAATAGGGCTCGATAAACGAAATCCTCGAAAGATTCAATTCCCTGACATCGCCCAGGATCTTCTCCTGCAGGTCGATCACGTATTCAAAGTCATACTGATCCTTGAAACGGTTCGGCACTATGATTACATTGTTGTTCATGGGTCCCCGCCCTTGCTTGCTCTGGCCGCTGCATGACCGCCCCGATTTTGCTGCTCGCCCGTTTCTATGATCGGTACAATGGACCTATACCTGAATTATTTCTTTCCTCCCCAAACCGACGCCCCGGGGCGCCGCGGCAAAAAAAATGCGCGGTGACATAACCGCGCTCTGGTGCCCAAATAAAATGGCCGGGAACGCCTGTCCCCGGCCATCGGTTGTTTCTCTTGTGTGCGGATCCTAGTACATGCCGCCCATGCCGCCCATGCCGCCCGGAGGCATCATCGGCGCCTTCTCTTCCTGCTTCTCCGTGATGAGAACTTCGGTGGTGCAGAGCATGCCGGCCACGGAGGCGGCATTCTGCAGGGCAGACCTGACTACCTTCGCCGGATCGATAATACCGGCCTTGATCATGTCAACCCACTCAAGCTTGTTCGCGTCAAAGCTGATATTTTCCTTTTCGGTTTTTGCTTTCTCAACGATGACCGAGCCTTCCAGTCCGGCGTTGCAGGCGATCATCTTCATCGGTTCCTCAATGGCCCTGGCGATGATGTTCGCGCCAATTTTTTCGTCGCCGTTAAGCTTGTCCGCGACTGCCTTGACAGCTTTCTGCGAGTTGATGAGCGTCTTGCCGCCGCCGGCCACGATGCCTTCTTCCACCGCTGCGCGGGTCGCCTCGAGAGCGTCCTCGACGCGGGCCTTCTTTTCCTTCAGTTCGATTTCAGTCGCGGCGCCCACGTTGATGACGGCCACGCCGCCGGCCAGTTTGGCCTTCCGCTCCTGCAGCTTTTCGATATCATAATCCGAGGTGGAATCCTCAATCTGCTTCTGTATCTGGGCAATGCGGCCCTTAACGTCTTTCTGCGATCCGGCTCCCTCGATGATCGTGGTGTTTTCCTTGTCGACGATGACCTTCTTGGCCCTGCCCAGCATCTGCATGGTGGTGTTCTCAAGTTTCATGCCGAGTTCCTCGGAGATCACCTGGCCGCCGGTGAGGATCGCGATGTCCTCAAGCATGGCCTTGCGGCGGTCGCCGAATCCCGGGGCCTTGACGGCCACGCAGGAGATGGTCTTGCGCAGGGTGTTGACCACGATGGTGGCCAGCGCCTCGCCTTCGACCTCTTCCGCGATGATCAGGAGGGGTTTGCCGGCCTGGGCGACTTTCTCCAGGATGGGGAGAAGGTCTTTCATGGTGGAAATCTTCTTGTCATGGATGAGGATAAACGCGTCATCAATGACGGCCTCCATGGTTTCCGGGTTGGTCGCCATGTAGGGCGAAAGATATCCGCGGTCAAACTGCATACCCTCGACAACTTCAAGGTGCGTCTCTATCGATTTGGCTTCCTCAACGGTGATGACGCCGTCGCGGCCGACCTTGTCCATCGCGTCCGCGATCAGGTTGCCGATCTCTTCGTCATTGTTGGCGGATATGGATGCCACCTGGGCGATTTCTTTTTTATCCACGATTTCGCGGGCCACGGAGGCGATATGCGCAACGGCGGCTTCCACCGCCTTGTCGATGCCGCGTTTCAGGTCCATCGGATTCGCCCCTGCCGTTACGTTTTTCAGGCTTTCCTTGTATATGGCCGCTGCCAGGATCGTTGCGGTGGTCGTACCGTCACCGGCTACATCGTTCGTCTTGGTGGCGACTTCTTTGACCATCTGGGCGCCCATGTTCTCGAACTGGTCTTCGAGTTCGATTTCCTTTGCCACGGTTACACCGTCCTTCGTTACGGTGGGAGCGCCAAATTTCTTGTCTATGACAACGTTTCTGCCTCTGGGCCCGAGGGTCACCTGGACGGCGTCAGCCAGCTTCTTGACACCCTCCAGTACGGACCGCCTTGCTTCTTCACTGTACTGTAAAATCTTAGCCATTTTCGCGTCCTCTCTTTTTAATATTTGTTATGAATATTTCAATCCGTTACAGCTATTCAACTACTGCCAGGATGTCGCTTTCTGACAGGATCAGATAATCTTTTCCGTCATGCTTTACTTCCATGCCGCCGTATTTGCTGAAAAGAACCGTATCTCCAACCTTCACTGTCATGGGAATAAGATCCTTACCGTCCCGTCTTCCCTGTCCGACAGCTATAATTTTTCCCTGCTGGGGTTTTTCTTTCGCTGTATCAGGGACATAGATGGAGCCGACTTTCTCAGCTTCCTGTTCCATTAATTCAATGACGACACGATCGCCTATAGGTTTTAAAGCCACTTCCGTCCTCCTTATAAAATAAGTGATTATTTTTTTACTAATATAATAATTAAAATATTTAAAAAAGATTGTTTTGTAGAATTGTTAGCACTCATTAAAAAGAGTGCTAACAAACTATTAATATATAGATTTTCACAATAAATCAAATTGGATTAACGCCGATTTTTGTCAATTATTAAAATTTATTTTAAAATAAAATAAAAAATCACCAAATTTTAAATATTATATTCCATCAAACAAAATATACTTAAAAAATTATCATAATTAAAGATTATGTCGGATTAGATCTCACAAATAAGATAATAAACTATGATTAATTTACATCTGGGTAAATCATTGCCCTGTAGGCTGGTGAAGGATTTCTGGGTTATCCGGGGTCAGTCATGCTTAATGGAATAATCGGATTTACCTCCTGTTTTTTCGATTAGCTTGATATCTTCGATGACCATGGTTTTATCCACAGCTTTGCACATATCATAAACCGTCAGGGCTGCGATTGAAACAGCTGTCAGGGCTTCCATTTCAGCGCCGGTTTTGCCCTCGAGGCGTATTTCTGATGCTATCCGAACACCGGAGGCATCATAATCGAGGCTTATGGTGACATCAATAAAAGCCAGTGCCAGGGGATGACACATGGGTATCAGCTCGGCGTTCCTCTTGGCAGCCATGATGCCGGCGATCTTTGCTATCTGGAAGAGGTCGCCTTTGGGAAGGAGCCGCCGATCGATAAGGTCCAGGGTGCTTTTCTGGAGCCTGACGAAGCCCGTTGCCTTTGCCGTTCGCATGGTCACCTTCTTGGCCGATATATCGACCATTACCGGGGTGCCGTCATCAGAATAATGGGAGAATTCCGCCATCACATCACCCCGTTCATCGCACGAGGTCGCGGTATGCCGCGCCGGTCTTGATGGCCGTCGTGAGCTTCTGCGATTCCGATATATCGCCGATGAGAATCAGCCCGACGATTCTATCATTGACGAAAAACAACTTTTTATAGCTTTCTTTCTCGGCATTTTTGGCCGTATGGACGCGGTACTCGCCCTCCATCCTTTCACTGCAGAAATCGCCGACCGAATAAACCCTGGTCCCGAAGGAATTGAGGATCGCCGGATAGACCTCATCCGCAAAAACCGCTTCTTTACCGGCCGCGTTGGATCCGGCCACCTTTCCCTGCTTCATCGCCGGCATCCAGAGGGCGATGTTCTTGCCGTTGAATTCAGCAACGTCGCCGCAGGCGTAAATCCCCGGCACCGACGTCTCCATCCGCTCATTGACGACCACAGCCCTGTTGACCTGGGCGCCACAGCTCTTTGCCAGGTCCACGTTGGGCCGCACGCCGATGGAAAAAATAATCATGCCGGCGGACAGTTCCTCACCGTTCGTCAGCCTCACCCCCGTGGCGGCGTCGCTCCCCGTTATGGACTCCACCGACCTGCCGGTCAGGAGCTTTACACTGGTCCGGGAGATGATATCTTGAAGCATAGCCGAACATTCTGTGTCCAGCTGGCGGGGCAGTATCCGGTCTCCCACTTCAACGACCGTGACCGGGATTCCGTTCCTGGTCAGGGAATAGGCGGCCTCCAGTCCCAGGAGCCCGCCGCCGATCACGATGGCCGGGACGTTTGCCTTTGCCCTTTCATGGACAGCCCGGGCGTCACCGAGCGTCCTGATGGAATAGACATTTTTTTTACCGATGGCGTCCTTAAGGGGTATGAAGGGAGAGCTTCCGTTGGCCAGGATGAGCTTGCCGTAGGAATGCTTCTTCCCGCCGGCGGTCTCAATTGTCTTTGCCGACGCGTCGACGGAGACAATTTTCTCGCCGAGATTGAGGATGATTTTTTTTTCTTCGTACCATTTTTCTGAATTCAGGTAAAAGTTTGATTTTTTTTCAACACTTTCATCGCCGATATACTCCGTCAGGTACGGCCGGTAATACGGCATGTGGGTTTCCTCGGTGAAGACCTCCACCGGAATATCATTGCTGACGCTTCGAATTTCTTTCGCCGCGGAAATGCCTGCCGATGATGCCCCGATTACAACAATAGGATCACTGCCCATGATGTCCCTCGATGTTACGCAACGACTTTTTTTCTTCTGCGCTTGATAAGCTTGATTGCATAGATGATAATGCCGCAAATCGTGTAGAACGACATGAAGCCGAAAATGGCCCAGGCGCTGAGCAGCCCGATGCCCAGGATCGCAAGGATTATTGCCAGCACGAGGAACGGCTTCCCGCCGACGCGATAAATATCGGGGAACACCTTACTGTAATCCACCCTTGACACCATCAGGAGACTGATGATGACATAGATGGCAATGAAAACCTGCCACGGGAAGGAAACCGTCAGCTTCATGACGGACAGGAAGTCCGGGATCTCCAGGACCGGTATCAGGGCGATGACAATCCCCGCTGCCGGAGAAGGGAGGCCGTTGAAGCGGGTATGGTCGTCTTCCTCTGCGCCGATATTGAATCGGGCCAGCCGGTATATGGCGCAGATCGGATAGATGAGGGCGATGAACATGCCGAAATCGATCATGGAAGCCCCCGAAGGGAGCTTTGAAAGGTACGCCTGGTAGGCTATGACCGCCGGGGCTATGCCATAGGCGATACCGTCCGCCAGAGAATCCAGCTGCACGCCCACGGGGCTTGCCACATGCATGGCCCTGGCCACGGCGCCGTCAACAGCATCAAAAAGGGTTCCGAGGAAAACCATGATCCCCGCGACCGCCAGGGACCGCGCATCACCCCTGCTGGCCAGTATGATGGCGAAAAAACCCATGGTCATGTTGGACATGGTAATCATGTTGGGCACGATGGACCTTTTCTGGACGATGAATTCGCCTATTGCCTTCCGGGTTTTCCCCGAACCTTTCCCCCGGGCGGCCTTTTTCTCGCTGCGTGAGATGCGGCGCTCCGCCCGTTTCGCGTTCCGCTTTTCCGACCGATTCGTTGCCATACATGCTCCTGCTGATGGAGATGGTTTGTAATGCGCCCGTCAGGGGGCGCCCTGTGTTCCCAAGAGATTGTTATATCATAACAACGGAATAAAACAGGCACTGTCAATAAAAAAACAGCGTGCATTGATCATGCCCCGCTCCCGTCGGTACTACGTGATGCTGGATTTCAAGTATTCAAGGAGATCCCTGTGGCCCCTGAAGATCCGGTCAGCTTCCTTCAAATACTGCCGCGGCAGCGTCGTCTCAAGGGCGAAGCAGAGGATGCCGGCGGCACGGGCGGCGCGGACCCCCATGGGAGCATTCTCAATGATCAGGGACCGTTCAGACCTTACGTCAAGCGCCTCAAGGGCCTTCAGGTAAGGCTCCGGGTCTGGCTTCCCCTTGATGACGTCCTCGGCGGTAATCACGGCGTCAAAGCGGGACAGCATTTCGTCCGGCATGACATAACGGACCGACCGCTTCGGCGATCCGGTCACCAGGGCGGCGCGAATCCCCCTGCCCTTGACCCATGACAGGATATCCTCCACATGGGGGAAGAGTTCTATGCGGCATTGCTCGAAGATGGCATGTTTCTTCTCGATGAGATCGTCGAACTCCCTGTCCCCGGGAACAGGACGGTCTTTTTCGATGAATAGTTCCTCAACGGACTGCCTGCCGGACATTCCCTCGCGGCGGAAAATATCGACGTCATCAAGGACGAGGCCGTACTCGCCCAGGGCCTGCTTCCACGCGTCGGCATGGAAGGGCATTGAATTGACGACAACGCCATCCATGTCGAAGAGTATCGCGTCAATGGTCATAATTCGGTCCGGATGTTCATCCTGGCGCGGTGCCGCTCGAGGGCCAGCTCGACGAGCCGGTCAATAAGGGCGGCATATTCGATGCCCGTTTGCGCCCACAATTTGGGGTACATGCTAATGCTGGTGAAACCCGGGAGTGTATTGATCTCATTGAGATAATATTCGCCGGTATTTTTATCGAGAAAAAAATCTATGCGGGCCATGCCTCCGCAGCAGAGAACGCCGTATCCCTTGACCGCCGCCGCACGGATCGTGTCGGATACCGCGGGATCAAGGGGGGCCGGAATTACCAGTTCGGCCCCGTCCGGGTCTATGTACTTCGATTCATACGAATAGAATTCGTGGCGGGTCCGAACCTCGCCCAGGATCGAGGCCCTCGGCTCGTTATTGCCCAGGACCGAGCACTCTATCTCTCGTGCTTCGATCCCTATCTCAACAAGGAGTTTCGTGTCGTACTGGAAGGAAAATTCGATGGCTTCCCGGAGCTCTGCGCGGGCTTTCACCTTTTTTACGCCCACGGAGGAACCGGTCCGAGCTGGCTTAACGAAGAGCGGCATGGATAGTTCTTCTTCGATGTTTTTCAGTATTGTTCCGGAGTCCCTGAGCCAGTCTTCCCTGATGACGGTCTTCCATGGCACCACGGGAATCCCGCTGTCCCGGAGGAGGCGCTTGGTGACGTCCTTGTCTATGCCGATGGAAGAACCCACGGAGTCGGCTCCCACATAAGGGACCATTGCCAGCTCGAGGAGGCCCTGGAGCGTGCCATCTTCGCAGTAGGTGCCGTGCACGGCCGGAAACACAACGTCCACCGATACCTTTCTGTTCGATTCGGCGTCAAAGAGGACGAGTTTGCCGCCCTCTTCAAAGTGGTTGATAAACCAGGTGCCCTTCTTTTCCAGCTTCAGGATGCGGCCGAAATCCTTATCATCAACAATGACCGGCCTGTCCTGTACATACCACCGGCCGTCGCGGGCGATGCCGATGGCGACAACATTATATTTACCGGGGTCCATGGCCGCGACTACGGACGCGGCAGAACAGAGGGAGACGTCATGCTCGCCGGATCTACCGCCGAAAAGGACGCCCACCGTGAGCATTACTTCTGCTCCGATTCAATAAAGGCCTTGTGGATGACCTTCTGCGCGAGTTCAGCGTACATATCATCAATAACACAGGAAATGCCGATTTCCGATGTCGATATCATTTCGATGTTAATGTTCTGGTCCGACAGCATCTGGAAGATCTTCCCTGCTACGCCGTAGGATGAAAGCATTCCGACGCCGACCGCCGAAACGATGGCGATATCCTGTTTTGACTCGATGGCGCTGGCGCCCAGCTCTTTCCTAAGCTCTTCCGAAAGCTTCAGGGCCTTTTCAAGATCGCTCTTCAGCACCGTGAAGGAGATGGAAGCCTTGTTGTCCTTGCCGGTCGACTGGACGATCATATTGACGTACACCTTGTTCTCTCCCATGATGCTGAACAGGCGGGCCGCTATTCCCGGACGGTCAGGTATATCTCGAATCGTGATCTTGGCTTCATCCCGTTTCGCGGTAACTCCGCTGATTACATACTTCTCCATCATTTCCTCCTTGGGCATCACGACCGTGCCCTCTTCATAATTAAAACTTGACCGAACATGCAGCCGGATATTGTATTTTTTCGAAAACTCGACCGAGCGGGAATGCAGCACCGCGGCGCCCAGGCGGGCAAGCTCGAGCATTTCATCGTAACTGATTTCCTTCAGTTTGAGCGGCTTGGATATGATCCGCGGGTCAGCGGTAAAGACTCCGTCGACATCGGTATAAATCTCGCAATCGCGCGTTCCCAGGACCGCTGCCAGCGCCGCCGCCGACGTGTCGGAACCACCCCTGCCCAGGGTGGTGATATTCTCCTCGGTGTCGATGCCCTGGAAGCCGGCTACGATGACCACCTTGTTCTCCCTGAGGGACTTCATGATGCGGTCCGTTGATATGCTTTCTATCTTGGCCTTGCTGAAATTTCCGTCGGTAACGACCTTGATCTGAGAACCAGTGTATGATATGGCGTCAATCCCAATTTCATGGAGGGCCATGGCGAGGAGGGCGATCGATACCTGCTCACCGGTGGAAAGGAGCATGTCCATTTCCCTGCTGTCAGGCTTTTTGGTTATGCTTTGCGACAGGGCTATGAGCTCATCCGTGGTCTTCCCCATCGCGGAAACCACTACCACGACCGATTGCCCCCTGTTGACGTAACTTTTGATTCGCTCCGCGACAGCCTTGATCCTTTCAGGCGTTCCAACGCTGGTGCCGCCATACTTTTGAACGATGATTTTCAGATCTGACATAGTAATTCCCCAACAGTTCATTGCACGGCGTTTTATGCACGCCGGTAACACCGCAGAGTCCGAAGTGTTAATCCTAATTAAAGAAGATGCCTGGTGAGGTCAATTAAATTAATAATGCGGCTGGTTTTTTTTACTTTGGCAGGATCCGGTGATCAGGGAACCGTTGCAACGGAGCCGGGAGAGACCGAGACGGTTTTTAAAAAGGTGAACTCGGACACGTAGACGGGATTGTTAAGAGCATCCAGATGATCAAAATGATTGTAATAGAGTTTGCCGTACTCCGGGGCCCTGTTGGCCACGTACACATCGTATGATCCGGGCATGACATTCTCAATAGTAAAGGTGCCGCTGGACGGAACATACACGGCGAGTTGCGGAAGGACCATATTGCGGATACTGGTCTCTTTCGCATAGTTGTTCCATTGGTCCTTGAATGTTTCATAGGAATCGCAATACGTGGTTAATTCAGAAAAATCAGGATACACAAATGTCCCCTGCGGAACCAGTTTGTTCCATTCGTATTTATAATTTTCATATTTCATATAATATTCCAGGGCACGGTATATGCTGGTACCAGTATAATAGGTTGGCTTTCTGGGCAAATTACATGGATTTAATGACCGCAGTGTCCCCATTGATTCGTCCCGGGTCGACGCAGTTGTTACGGCATGATCAATGTAAGGATCCACATTCAGCGTATAATTAAGAATACTGCTGCCGGCAGGAATAGCTATGACATGTCTACCCGCCGTTGCCGTGCCGCTGATCTTGCCGACAAGCTCGGGAACATAGGTGCGGGCGACGGCAAGCACATTGCCGCCTATGACCGTATCGTCCTTTTCAACATCGTTCAGCCAGTCCGAGAGAGCATGAAAATGCTTGACCGTGTACTCGGATGAACTAGTTGACTTCTGCTCGTATTTTTTGATGAAATTCTTCACGACAATGCGTATCTCAAGTATGGTATAGCTGAATTTGCTGCTGTAAAACATCCCGGCACCGCCGGTAAGCAGGTCATTGATCGGGATTACCAGCGGGTATACCCGGTTAATGGACGAGCTCTCGAGGCGAAGATTATCGAAGTATGAATGGATCTGGAGGGCGTTAAAATTGAAAGTCGGATATTCGCTTTCTTTAAATACGTCCCATACCACGGAGGGATACCATCCGTCATCCCGCGCCGTATACGACCTTGCGCCGTCCAGGAGCATCTTCCTTATATACAGGGCGATGCTGGTATAGGCTTTTGATGGAACATCGTCATTTGAAAGGGGATAGCCCGTGCCGTTAAACATCGGGTCATTGTCGCTGAGCGATGAGGCAAAGGTCTGCCGGTAATTGGCGAACTTGTACGACTTGCCGCGCGTGTCCCACAGCCTTATTTCAGAAAGATCAACCATGAAAACATTGGGGAGCGTGTCCGTGGTGGAATTGCATTCATACACGGAATCATCCTGCATGTTCGCCAGGTACTCCGGCGAATTAACGGCCGGCATGTTCCATTCCATAGGACTGTTGGACTCATAAGTTCCCTTGAGGACCACGATGAGTTTTTTTGTCTTCAGATCGGTCAGGAGCGGGTCCTTGTTGCAGCTTATTGCAAAAGCGAAGAGTAAAACCAGGATAACAGCTGTTGGTTGTTTTAATAATTTCATGCAAAACCTTTTATCAAATCTGCGGTGCGTTGTCATCCCTTCCCGGATTTAAATGTTAAAGTAGAGCTGGATGCCGGTATTGATGATATGCCCGCCGTTCTTGGAGCCTTTTAAATATCCTTCATATATATATATGTAATCAATGCGCAACCCGATATTGACGATCCTCCCGGCAGGGAAGGAAACCTCAAAGCCGCCCATGAATATAGGATCCCATCCGTTCTTGTTGTCGGGCTTTACGGATAGCCACCCGCCGCCCGCTCCGGCTTTGAACTGGAACCTCACCGGGAACTCAACGGGGATCTGGAACAGGAGGTTACCGTACACGGGAACAAACTGCAGTTCATTGACGCCCTTCGACTTGAACTTCTGGTATGAAGAGTCAACTCCAAACTTCAGGTACGGCCATGGAAACGTCACCCTGAAGAAGGCCCCGCCCCCGAGATTTGTCTCGACCCTTCGCCCCAGATCACCGGCGGGAGTAACGGGCCCGAACCATCCGCCGAACTGGGGCTTCGAAAAATAGTCTTTCCGCTCCTGATACGTGAAAGCATCGGAGGAGATTGCCAGCATAGCAATGGCTGCGGCTGCCCAATATAGATATATTTTTTTCATATGTGAATAAAATAGACTCTTCACCGGGGTAACTATTCACCAGGCACGCACAGTGGCGGAGGTGAAGACACGTTACCGATACAAAATCCGATAATTATTCGTAACAAGCCAGTCAATAATGTTACAGAAGATAAGTGTTAATAGATTATCCCGTGTTATTTATGTCAATAAAATAAAATGTTGCCGGGTTGGTGTACCCTTTTTTGCGCATACATCCGAATTGGCCTATTCCGGCTTTTTATAGCTGGAAACCGCCTAAAAGGCCGATTCAACTGTGGCAAGATCCGGTTCGTATAGCACCCTTACAAGATACAGCCCGTAAGGCGGGGCCGTGACCCCGCTGAACTCTCGGTCGCGCCTGGATACGATCTCCGCCAGAACAGCAGGCTCGGCATTGTTCTTGTTCATCTCCACGATTGTCCCCACAATGATCCGTATCATGTTATGGAGAAAAGCATTACCGGTTATCTCAAGGGATATCAAGTCGCCGTTCCTCTGCACCGTGATGTCCGTGATCCTTCTGATCGTGGTGATGTTTTTCGACTCACGCTTTTTGCAGAATGACGAGAAATCTTTTTCGCCTATCAGCTGGCTCGTCACGGTCGAAAGATAATCAGCATCGAGCCGTTCATGGACCCACATGGCGCGGTATATCATGAATGGCGAGCGTGAGGGATGGTTGTATATCAAGTACCGGTACGTCCTCTGAACCGCATCGAAACGGGCGTGGAACCCTTCACGGACCCGGTATGCATTTTTAATGGAGATATCTTTCGGAAGGATCCCGTTGAGGCCTATGCATAACCGCTGGAGCGATATTAAGCTTCGCGTGTCGAAATGCACTATCTGCCCCAGGGCATGGACGCCGGAATCGGTCCTTCCCGAAGCAACGGTGCGCGATTGTTCCCTGGTCAATACTTCAATTGCCCTTTCTATTTCCCCCTGTATCGTCCTCCCGCCGTTCTGGATCTGCCAACCGTTATAATGAGTTCCGTCATACTCAACCTCTATGGCTATTCTTCTTTCTTCGGAAGATTTTCCCTGTTCCATTCTTCAATCATCTCGTTAATTTTATCATAGAGGTCTTTCGTTTTATCAAGAAGCTCGGTCGGTCTCGATTTTGATGTTTTCCCTGAGCCGAAAAGGCGGCTCAGATAACGCTTGCACTTCTCAAAATTTTCCATTTTCTTTGCCGGATCCGGCTCCTTTGATCCTACTTTCACCGTCAGCACGGCGGTAAGGTACAGGACACCCTCGTATCCCCAGTTCTTATCAGTGTCCGGCCCCATGTTGCCTACTGCGTCCACCGGCTCTCCGCCCGTCTGCATCAGATCGAGGAGCCTGACATAGGACTGGTACGCCTTTTTGTAAAAAAAGACGGCTATCTTTCCGAAGGGGGCCTCGGGATTTTCCTTCGCAAGATCGCTGAAGAGCCACGCGGCGCGGATTGAGCAGAGGGCGATCTTAAACGTGGGAGCGACTTTCTTGTTGCGGTATCCATAGCTGTCCACCGCCAGCATGTAGGACGCGGCGCCTGTTTTCAGCTCGCGGTCCCCGTTGAAATCGATTGTGCCGAAAAATTTCTTTATCGCATTTTTGCGGGCAGTGGTCAGCTCCCGCATCTTGTCGATTTCCGAATCGTCAAGTGTTTCAAAATCCTTGGGGAAAGCCGAATAAAAACAGCTCGGGCATACCGTCAATACATAGGACAGCGGGTATACCTTGCCGAACTTTTTGCTGGCTTCGTAAAGTCTTCGTAATTCATCCGTCAATTTGCCGGCAATCAGCCTTCCCCCACCCGAGAAAAGTTCTTCCCGATGAAATTCAAATGAACAAACCGGGCAGACCGTAACATTTTTCTGGCGGTATGATACTTTCAGGTCTTTATCCATTATGATCTCCGATTTACATGCTGATTGAGCATTGGCTTCAATTTCATATTTAATCAAAAAAAAATCAATAACCTTTTTTATTAATTTTCATGTCCCGGCCGTTTTAATGCGTTCGACAGCCGGCTGATGCCTCAGGAATATTCCTTCAGCATTTGCCTGCCAATTTTCTCTTTTTCTTGCTGGGTGCGCCTTATTATCCCGATCCAGCCAAAATTTAACGTGACTGCTATTATATTAATAAAGATATGTTAAGGGCTTGTCGAAAATTAAAACGGGTAACTGTATTTTCTATTAATACTGGACCCTTATCTAAGATTTTCCATTGCAATTTTTTGCAATCTATGCCATTATTAAAAGAAGGAGCATGGTGCAGAAATGAAAAAACATGTTGCCGCCCTCATATTACTGATCATGGTCACAGCCGCCAGCGATTCGTTTTCCATTTCTCCGATAGAAAAATCGACAAAGGATTACGCACTGACCCTGGATGCTCTCCGGAGCATTCGCATCATGGTTGAGAACTTTGGAGATGACGACTTGAAAAAGAAATATGCCGATTTACGGCTGCAATTCCAGGATGCCAGCGAAAGCTACTACGGGCAGGATTTCACCAGTTCAGCTTCAAAGTATAAAAAAGTCAAGATGGAGATGATATCACTTCTCGGTCTTATCGACGACCTGTACTTGAAAAGGACCAAGGAAATTCTCGACTCCACGTCTAAAGACACCTTCGATTCTCTCATTGAATACAGCAAGGACAGCGGTCTCGCCGCATATTTCGCCCGTCCTTATGATCCGATAAAAGACGTCAAACCGTACGATTCCGACAAATATCACCTTTTTCATGACCGGGAGCGGATCAGCAGCTATCTGCGGGAAGGCTATAAAAAATATGAGGCGGCGAAAAGCATCTACGAAGATCCCGAGATCGCCCTGTTGAGAAAAAAAACAACGCTGACTGTTAAAAATACCAATTATCTGATAAGCCGGTACCTTGATGTGATATTCCTCTGCCGTCAGGCAAAAGAATGCGGGATAGAAATTCACCGGGTTAAAAATATAAACGAACTCGGCAAGAGCATGGTTAAATACAATGTGACCCATGGATCGATCATCCCCGTTTTCGACGACCGCATACCTGATAAATACAAGGTTGACGCCAATGACAACATGAGGTTCATCCATTCAGTGGAAATGAAAAAGCTCGGGAAGAAACAGGGATAGGTTTCTGCAACTCCTGAAAAAAGAAAGGGCCGTCTCGAGACCGCCCCTTCTTTTGTTGCGTTTATGTACTCTGTTGATTATTCTTTCTTCTTTTTTGCCTTTGTCTCTTTAGGCTCTTTCTCTTCCTTTTCTTTTTTTGCTTCTTTCTTTGCTTTTACTTTTTTTTCTTTCTTATCTTCTTTATCTTTCACTTCGGCTATCTTCTCGACAATTCTCTTCTCAACAAGCTCTATGATGGACATCTCGGCGGCATCACCCGGCCGTCTACCAAGAAGGTATATCCTGGTGTACCCCCCTTTTCTGTCCTTGTAGCGCGGCGCGATGTCTTCAAAGAGCTTCTTAATGATATCCCGGTCCTTTATGACCTTCATTACCTCGCGCTTGTTATGGAGCTTCTTGTTCTCTTCCTTCTCGGGAATATCCATGTTCCTTTTGGCCCTGGTAATGAGACGCTCGGATATCCGCTTCAGTTCCTTTCCCTTTTCCCTGGTTGTTACTATCCGCTCATGCCTGAATAGTGACGTTACCATATTGCCGAACATCGCTTTCCGATGGGCGTGGGTTCTTCCTAGTTGTTTTACGCTGTTCCTGTGCCTCATATGAGTCCTCGTTAATCCTTTAATCCCAAGCTTAAATGCAGCGATTCAAGTTTGGATTTGATCTCATGCAGAACGAGATCGCTGCAATGCTTTGACTTCTTCAATTCGTCTTCCGTTTTCTTTACCAGCTGTTCCAGGGTTGAAACATCCTGGCTCTTCAGAGTATTGTACGACCTGACCGAAAGTTCGATTTCATCGATTGATTTCGCAAGGAGCGTCCGCATCTTCTCGATGTTTTCATCAACTTCCTCGATCTCCGCTTCCACTTCCTCTTCGAAGTTGATAAAAATGGTCATGTGGTCTTTTATGATCTTCGCCGCGTGCGCGAGGGCGTCATCGGGGGTTATCGATCCATCAGTCCATATTTCCAGAACCAGCTTGTCAAAGTCGGTCCGCTGTCCCACCCGGGTATCTTCCACCTTTACATTGACTTTCTTTATCGGCGAGAAAATCGAGTCTATCGGGATGACGCCGACCGTTTCCGTATTTGATTTGTTCACTTCCGCAGGGACATAGCCGCGGCCGCGTTCGATCTGTACTTCCATGTCAATAACGGCGGAATCATTCAGCGTCGCCACGACCTGTTCGGGATTCATCACCTCGATTTCGGGATCGACATTGAAATCAGCCCCGGTCATTTCGCCGGAACCGGTTTTTTTTATGTGAAGAACTTTCTGCAGCTCACCGCTGTACTTGAACCGCAGCTTTTTCAAATTCAGAATGATCCTCGTCACATCCTCGTACACGCCGGGGATGGTATAAAATTCATGGGGAACGCCTTCAATTTTTATTGCGGTAATCGCTGCGCCCTCAATTGAGGACAATAACACACGTCTCAGAGAATTACCGATAGTTAAACCATAGCCCTTTTCAAACGGCTCAGCTACGAAGCGACCATAATTCGGCTGTAACTCATCATGCTCGAACGTTATCTTACTTGGTCTTTTAAAGCCCTTGAGCAGGTTACGTGGGGCCATTTTCACCTCCATTTTCAGTACAAAACAAATAAGGGAACCTCATGATATCCCGTGGTTGTTCCCTTTGGGACCCAGCTTTCAACGCCGGATATGGCATTATCTTCGCATGCCGTCCGGCTCTTTCGCGCGTCCGGTAAACTAATTATTTCGAATAAAGCTCAACAACAAGCTGGTCATTGAAATTAGACGTCAGATCCTCCCGCACCGGCAGCCGAACTATTTTTCCAGTTCTCTTTTCAAAATCAACTTCTATCCATCCGGGTATCGAGTCTATCGCTTTGGCCAGTTTGATTGAATCCTCAAGCATTACATTGCTCACAAACTTTTCCCTGATCGCAATAACCGCGCCTTCAACGACCCTGTACGACGGTATATCGACGATCCTGCCGTTGACCGTAACATGCTTGTGCTTGACCAGCTGACGGGCCTGGCTCCGTGACGACGAGAAACCCATTCTGAAGATCACGTTATCCAGGCGGCGTTCCAGCAGGGACATCATGTTATCGCCGGTGACTCCCTTCATCCTCAGCGCGTCAAAAAACAGCAGCCTGAACTGTTTTTCAAGAAGTCCATAGCTTCTCCTGATGCGCTGTTTTTCGCGGAGCTGGACCGCATAATCGGACAATTTAGCGCGCCTTTTCCTCGGAGGTCCCGGAGGATACTTCTTCTTCCCCTTGATCGGACATTTGTCGGTAAGGCACCGCTGGCCTTTCAACATGAGCGGCGTCATTTCACGCCGGCATAATTTGCACCGTGGACCGGTATATCTTCCCATACTGCATCACTCCATTATACTCTTCTTCTCTTTTTAGGCCTGCACCCGTTATGCGGAACCGGAGTCACATCCTTTATCTTGGTTATATTGAGACCGGACTGAAACAGGGAACGGACAGCCGCCTCCCTTCCAATTCCCGGACCCTTGACGAACACTTCAACATTCTGCAGACCGGCGTTTGCAATGGCATTCTGGGCCGCGGTCTTGGCGGCCATCTGAGCTGCGAAAGGAGTCGATTTCCGTGAACCTTTAAATCCCTCACCGCCGGCAGACGCCCACGAAATAACATTTCCCTGCATATCGGTCAAGGTTATGATGGTATTATTATAGGTGGCCTGCACAAAGGCCTTGCCGATAGGAACAACCCTTTTTTCCTTTTTTCGTGTTTTTACTTTTTTACCTTTCACTGCTTACTCCTTACTTGGCTTGAGTTTTCTTCTTGCCGCCGACGGGCGCTCCCCGTTTGCCCTTTCTCGTCCGTGCGTTATTTTTCGTATTCTGGCCCCGTACCGGCAGGCCCCTCCGATGACGGACGCCCCGGTAACAGCCGATATCCATCAGCCGCTTGATATTCATGGCGACTTCCGTCCTCAGGTCACCTTCAACCTTCGTTACCTTTTCAATGGTTTTCCGGATATCATTGATCTCTTCATCGGCGAGATCCTTGACCCTCTTGTCGGGATCAACCTTGGCTTCCGCCAGAATATTTTTGGATGTTGTTAAACCAATTCCATAGATATAGGTCAGAGCGACTTCTATTCTTTTATTGTTTGGTAAATCAACGCCAGCTATACGTGCCATACATTCCTCTTGATACTATTACATTAATGTTTTTTTACGGTCCTCACCTTCTGGCGTTGCTTGTGCCTCGGGTTCGTGCAAATGACCCGAACCACGCCATGCCGCTTGATGACCTTGCAATCATTGCATATTTTTCTAACTGATACTCTTACTTTCATCACGCACCTCTTTTAAACAGCTCCCTTTCTCATCAACGCCCGATTCGGCTTATCAGTTTTTCGAGCGGTATATGATCCTGCCCCGGCTCAAGTCATAGGGAGATAATTCAACTGTGACCTTGTCACCCGCCAGGATTCGTATGTAATGCATTCTCATTTTTCCTGATATATGCGCCAGAACAACATGTCCATTGTCCAGTTTCACCCTGAACATCGCATTGGGCAGCGGCTCAACTACAACGCCTTCAACTTCAATAGGTTCTTCTTTTGCCATATAACCACGTAATAGTCAGTATAGTGCTCCCGGTATTAATGACGCCCCTTCATTCGGGCGCCCTTCATGAATCCATCGTAATGTCTCATCAAGAGCTGTGATTCGATCTGCTGCAGCGTATCCAGCGCGACACCGACGATAATCAGGAGCGATGTTCCGCCGAACAAGTGCGCCATTTCGACCGATACCTGCTCCGGCCATATACTCAAAATCAAATCGGGGATGATGGCAATGAATGCCAGGAAAATGGACCCCGACAGATTGATCTTGTTCAGGATATTCATTATGTAATCGGCCGTGTTCTGGCCCGGCCTGATGCCGGGGATGAACCCGCCGTATTTTTTCAGGTTATCGGCGATTTCAGTCGGGTTGAACCGTATTGCCGTATAAAAAAAACAGAAAAATATAATAAGACCGCTGTACAATATCATATACGGGATCTGGCCCGGTGAAAGCCAGAACTGCAGCTTGTTCAGAATCCCGGAACTGGTTCCGCCGATCATATGGATCATCTGCGTCGGGAATGTTATGATTGCCGCTGCAAAAATGATCGGGATAACACCGGCCGCGTTGACGCGGAGCGGTATATACTGGGCGCTGCGCTGCACGCTTCCCCGGCTCGTCTGCTTTTTGCCGTACTGGACCGGGATCCTCCGCTGCCCCAGGGTAAGCAGTATTGACGCCGCTACGACCGCCAGGAAGACGCCAATTAGGATAATGCCGATGATCGGTTCCCCGGAATCGCCGATCTTCTTCATTGTCGACAGGAATGCATGGGGAGCCCTGACTACGATGCCGGCCATAATGATGAGCGAAATACCGTTGCCTATACCGCGCTCTGTTATGATATCGCCGAGCCATACCAGCACCATGGTGCCGGTCGTAATTGTCACGACAGCAATGATCACGAACATGATACCCGCATCTTCCGGAACCACCGAACCGCCTGTGGTCGTTCTCATGCTCTTCATCCAGAAGGTCAGGCCGAAGGACTGTGCCGCGCAGAGAAACACCGTGCCGTACCGGGTATACTGGGTTATCTTCTTCTGCCCCTCATGTCCTTCTTTTGCAAGACGCTCCAGAGCGGGAAAAACCACTTTCAGCAGATCAATGATAATCGACGATGAAATGTAGGGCATGATTCCAAGGGCAAAAATGGTAAAGCGCTTGAATGCACCGCCGGAAAACAGGTCGATAAAATCAAGCATGCCGCCCGCACTCTGGGCCTGGGTAAAATATGTCAACAGTGCGTCACTGTTGATGCCCGGGATAGGGATAATCGCGCCGATACGGTAGACCACCAGTACGCCCAGGGTAAACAATATCCGCTTCCTCAGATCAGGGATCTTAAATATGTTTACGACAACATTGGACATTATTTACCTTGAACTATTCCTGTGAACGTGTATAATCAATTGTCTTTAGTTTCCGTCTTTGCACGGACATTCGCTTCCCCGCCGGCTTTTTTGATTTTTTCCAGTGCCGTTCCGGAAAAGGCGTCAGCAGTAACCTTAACGGCTTTGGTTATATCACCTTTCCCGAGGATCTTCACCAGCTTGTCAACGCGGGTGATTGCGCCTTCCTTCTTTAATACTTCCGGGTTTATTTCTGAAAGCCCCAGTTTCTCTATAAGGGCAATATTGACCACCTGGAACTCTTTCTTGGTGTAGTTGTTGAATCCGCGCTTGGGGATACGGCGCTGCAACGGCATCTGGCCGCCTTCAAACCACGCACGGCGTTTCCTGCCTGCCCTGCCGAGCTGGCCGTCATGGCCCTTACCGCTCTGGCTGCCGTGACCGCTGCTGTTACCGCGGCCGACCCTTTTTCTGCGCTTTATGCAATCAGGCTTTTTAAGCGAATATATTCCTTCCATAATGCCGTCTCTCTACTGATCAATATGTTTTACGCTAACCAGATGACTAACCTTGTCGATCATGCCCCTGACGACGGCATTGTCATCATGGACACGCTCAGCTGAAATTTTACGCAGGCCAAGGGCCCTGAGGGTAGCCTTCTGCTTCGGCAACGTGCCGATACTGCTTTTTATCTGCTTGACTAACAGTTTTTTTGCCATATGTTCACCCAACTATTCCCATAACTTGTTAAGAGGCACATCACGCAGCTTGGCCGCTTCCTCGAAACTCCTCAGCTGGAGCAAACCGTCCAGGGTCGCCTTAACCAGGTTGACCGGGTTCCTGGATCCCTGCGCCTTTGAAAGAACATCGCTTATGCCGGCCCGTTCGAGAACCGCCCTTACGGATGCTCCGGCGATAATTCCCGTACCGGGCGCCGCCGGCTTCAGAATAACCTTGGCAGACTTGAATTTTCCGATCACCTGGTGTGGTATCGTGTTTTTATGTACGTTAACCTTGAAAATATTCTTCTTGGCGTCTTCTTTGCTCTTGTCAATCGCGTCAGGAACCTCGTTTGCCTTGCCGAAACCGATCCCGACATGGCCCTTACCGTCGCCTATTACCGCAAGCGCATTGAACGAAAAGCGCCGGCCGCCCTTGACGACCTTGGCAACCCGGTTGATGGTGACTATTTTTTCCGCAAGCTCCAATTCAGCGGGAGATGTTTTCTTTCTTTTCAGTTTCATTATCGCGTCTCCTAGAACTCGAGGCCGCTTTCGCGTGCCGCGTCTGCAAAGGCTTTCACCCTGCCATGATATATATAACCGTTTCTGTCAAAGACAACTTTCTTGATCCCGGCCTTTACGGCCTTTTCAGCAAGCATTTTCCCCAGCGTTTTCGCCCCTTCCTTGTTGGCCTTGTTCTTCATCGCGGGAAAATCCTTTGACAGGGTGGACAGGGCGACAACGGTATGCTGTTTCTGATCATCAATTATCTGTGCGTATAAATTATTATTATACTTGCTGATGCACAGACGCAGCATGTCTTTATTGGTGCTGATCTTTTTCTTGATTATGAATCTTCTTCTGGTGATCCGTTTCTTTTTTAATGCGATCTTATCCATTGCTATTTACCTGTCTTGCCTGCTTTTTTCCTTACGCGCTCGTCTTTGTAGCGGATTCCCTTGCCCTTGTACGGTTCTGGCGGACGGAGCTTGCGGATATTTGCCGCAACCTGGCCGACCTCCTGCTTGTTCGCGCCCTTGATCTTGAACCTGGTGGCTTCCTGCACTTCAATGGTAATGCCCGCCGGCGGTGAGAACACGATCGGGTGGGAGTATCCCAGCTGAAACTGGACGTCCTTTGCCTGCTGGGTGACCCGGTAACCGACCCCGACGATCTCCATCTGCTTTTCAAAACCCTGAGAGACGCCGGTGACCATGTTGCTTACGAGAGACCGCACCAAGCCCGATGCGGCAGCGACCTTCTTATCTTCTTTCGCATTTTTTGCTATTATAGAAATGACATTATCCTTAACTTCCAGATCGACGCCGTCCATCAGGGTGAGCTTGTCCTCGCCCAGGGGGCCCTTGACCGATATGGTCCTGTCCTTATAATCTACTGTTACACCGTTCGGTATTACAACCGGTTTCCTAGCTACTCGTGACATTGCCGCTACTATCCTATTATGATATTTCGCACAAAATTTCCCCGCCTACATTCATCTTCTTCGCGGTTTTATTGGTTATGATTCCCTTGGATGTTGATATGATCCAGATGCCTATATTATTGTAGATCGGAGTAAGCTCCTCTGCCTTGACATAGACCCTCCGGCCGGGCTTGCTGATGCGTGTCAGGTTCAGAATTGCCGGCTGGTTTTCTTCGCTGTATTTCAGGTAAATGCGCAGTATTTTCTGACGGTTGTCGTCATTCAGCTTGAAATTCTTAATAAAGCCTTCGTCCTTCAATATCTTTGCAATGGACACTTTCATCTTGGACGAGGGAACATCAACGATAAGATGCCCGGCCTTGATGGCGTTCCGTATCCTTGTCAACATATCTGCAATGGGGTCTGTAATAGCACTCATGTGTTCTTATCCTGAACGATTAATTTTTTACCACGATGATTTCACAACGCCGGGTATTTTTCCCTGGCTCGCAAGTTTCCTGAAGCAAATCCTGCACATTTCAAACCTTCTCAGGTAACCGCGGGACCTTCCGCAAATTTTACACCTGTTGTGCCACCGCACCTTGTATTTGGGACCGATTTCCTGTTTTGCCCATAAGCTCGTTCGTGCCACAGTTGTATCTCCTATGATCTAAAAGGCATTTTAAATTCATCCAACAGCGCCTTGGCCACTTCCTTCTTCTTCGCCGTTGTCACGATGGTGATGTTGATGCCATGTATTTTTTCGACTTTGTCGAAATCAATTTCAGGGAAAATAATCTGCTCCATGACGGAAAAGTTATAGTTGCCGAAATTATCAAAGGACTTCGGCGACAGGCCCTTGAAGTCGCGCACCCGGGGAAGGGCCACGTTGATGAGACGATCAAGGAACTCGTACATACGGTCGCCGCGCAGCGTCACGCGGGCACCGACGTCCATGCCGTCCCGGATCTTGAAGTTGGCGATGGACTTCTTGGAAAGTGTTTTAACCGCGCGCTGACCCGTAATATTAGTCAATTCCTCGACCACGGCCTTCATGCCGTTCGGGTTCGCGTGCCCATCGCCCATGCCCACGTTGAGCACTATTTTTTCAAGCTTCGGCACCTGCATGATGGAAGTGAACTTGAAGTTATCCATCAGCTTCTTTTTTATATTCTTGTCGTATTCTTCTCTCAGTCTTGCAGCCATTGCTACTGTCCTTTTCAATCCAAATGTAGTACTAATCCAGGCTCTTTCCGCACTTCTTGCAGACCCGCACCCTGGTCTTATCCTTGAACTGGATGCCGATGCGGACGCCCTTTTTGCATTTATCGCAGAAGATCATGACATTGGATATATCTACGGGAAATTCCATGTTCACGACCCCGCCTTTCGGCTGTTCCGGCCCCGGTTTCAGATACTTCTTCCTTTTATTGATTCCCTCGACAATGATCTTCCCGGTCTTCGTCCCGACCTTCAGCACCTTTCCGCGCCTTCCGCGGTCAGCACCGGCGGTCACGACGACATTGTCATTCTTTTTTATCCGGGTTGTAGTAGTTTCCTGCTTCATAAATATCACCTTTCTAAAGAACCTCGGGAGCCAGAGACACGATCTTGAGAAAGTTCTTATCGCGCAGCTCCCGCGCAACCGGCCCGAATATACGCGAACCGCGGGGTTCATTCTTGCTGTCAATTATAGCTACAGCGTTATCGTCAAACCTGATGTATGAGCCGTCTTTGCGGCGCACCGGGGACGTCGTACGCACAACCACCGCCCTTAGAACGGCCTTGCCGTGCACCTTCTTGCCCATCGAGTCCTTGAGTCCATATGACGGCTGCGAGTCCTTCACGGCAACGACGATGATGTCGCCGACCGTGGCGTACCGGCGTCTTGTACCGCCCAGCACCTTGATGCACTGGACCCGCTTCACGCCGCTGTTATCAGCAACTTCCAGCATTGTTTGAACTTGAATCATCGCTATTCCTCTACTTGGCTTTTTCTACGATTTCAACTAAACGGTATCTCTTGTCCTTTGACAGCGGCCTTGTTTCTTCGATTTTAACGATATCGCCGACGGTGCACTCATTCTTCTCGTCATGGCTCTTGAGCCGTTTTGTCCGGTGAACCGATTTCTTATATAGTGAATGCATAACAAGGTTTTCGATCTCGATTACGACCGTCTTGTCCATCTTGTTGCTCACTACCTTTCCAATTAACTGTTTTCTGTTCTTTGCCATGGTTCGACCATTTCCTTCGTATGGTTATCGGGACGCCTTTTTTTGTCTGATGCCAAGGGCATATTCCTTCTTGAGGGTCAATACTCTGGCTATCTGCTTTTTCAGTTCCTTGATTTTCTTCGGATTTTCGACCTTGCTGGTGACGGCTTTAAACCGCTCCTTCCGAAGCATTTCCTTTGATTCGTTGAGGCTTCGATCCAGTTCCTCAATCGTCAGTTCTTCCAGTTTCCCTTTCATGAATCTATCCTCACGTCTGCTATTCGTTTATTTTCACTATCTTCGTCTTGAGCGGAAGCTTGAACGCGGCGTTCATCAGCGCTTCCTTAGCCAGGACATCGTCGATACCGGCTATCTCAAACAGGATCTTGCCGGGCTTGACCCTGGCCACGAAGCCCTCGGGATTCCCCTTGCCTTTCCCCATCCGGGTCTCAGCAGGCTTCTTGGTGAAGGGACGATCCGGGAAAATTCTGATCCAGAGCTTTCCGCCCCGCTTGACCTTCCTGGTTATCGCGACCCGGGCTGCCTCTATCTGCCGTGCGGTAATTTCGCCGGGTTCCATTACCTTAAGCCCGATCTCACCGAAGGCGATGGTGGAACCGCGATGGGCGGCCCCGCGCATGTTCCCGCGCTGCACTTTCCTGAATCTCTGTCTTTTCGGCATTAACATGGCAGCTATCCCTTACTCACTTTGTTTTCCGTTTTACGGTGTATTTATCTTCTTCATCTTCGGCGTCTTTCGTCAGCACGTCGCCGTTGTATATCCAGACCTTGACACCAATAAGGCCGAAGGTGGTCAGGGCCTCGGCAAATCCATAATCTATATCGGCCCTCAGAGTATGCAAAGGAATCCTTCCTTCCTTGTAGGCTTCCTGGCGGGCCATTTCAGCGTTGTTCAGACGGCCGGAGCACACCACTTTGATTCCCAGGGCGCCGGTCCTCATGGCGTTGGTGATGGCCTGCTTGACGGCCCTCCGGTAGGGGAAACGGCCCTCGACCTGCTGGGCTATCTGCTGAGCTATGAGGCTCGCGTTCTTTTCGGGTTTCTTCACCTCGATGATGTTTATATAGACGTTTTTCGACGCTATCTTCTGGAGCTTCTCCTTCAGGGCCTCGATATCCGAGCCTTTCTTTCCGATGAGGACGCCGGGACGGGAGGCATGGATATTTACGTTGACCCTGTCCGGGAACCGGTCAATGGCCACTCTGGAAATACCCGCCGGCTTCTTTTCCTTTTCGACGAATTCCTTTATGGCGAGGTCCTCGTGAAGATATTTCGCGTAATTTTTTTTATCTTCGTACCAGATGGAGTCCCACGTTCTGTTCACTCCCACCCTCAGTCCTATTGGATTAACCTTTTGACCCATACATGGATACCTTTATTATTTAATTTTCATCCGATAATACAATCAGGATACTGCTTGTTCTCTTTTTTATGCGGTTCGCCCGGCCGCGGGCCCGGGGGCGGAACCTCTTCATGGTAGGACCGACATCCACAACTATCTTCTTAACATACAGGTCCTTGTCCATTATATCGGGCTTCTTATACTTGGCGTTCGCGCCGGCCGAATAGAGCGTCTTCAAAATGAGACGGGCTGATTTCTGCGGCATCGCCTTAAGAATCTCAATCGCGTACAGGAGCTCTTCGCCCCGCACCTCGTTGGCGACCAGTCTCGCTTTTGAGGCGGAAATCCTGTTAAATTTCGAAAAAGCTTGCGCTTCCATTACTACTTCCTCTTGGCAATTTTATCGTCTTTGGTTCTGTGGCCCCGGTAGGTCCTTGTCGGCGCGAACTCACCAAGCTTGTGGCCAATCATGTTTTCCGTGACATACACCGGAATAAAGTTTTTCCCATTGTGGACCATCAGCGTATGACCGATCATTTCGGGGAAAATCGTCGATCTGCGCGACCACGTCTTGATAGCCTTCTTCTGATTTGAGGAGTTCATGTCCTCAATCTTTTTGAACAACTTGATGTCAACGTATGGACCTTTTTTAACTGACCGAGCCATTACTTCTTCCTTCGATTAACAATATATTTATCGCTGATTTTGTATTTTTTCCTCGTCTTATATCCCTTGCTGGGAACGCCAGTCGGCGAACAGGGGTGACGTCCGCCTGATGATTTTCCTTCGCCGCCGCCCAGGGGGTGGTCGATCGGGTTCATGGCAACACCGCGCACCTTGGGTCTCTTGTTCATCCACCGGGACCTGCCGGCCTTGCCGATGCTCACCAGGCCGAAGTCCTTGTTGCCGACTTCGCCGATGGTCGCATAGCATTCCTGGTGAATTTTCCGGATTTCACCTGAGGGGAGCTTGATCAGGCAGTACGAGCCTTCCTTCGCCGTTATGACTGCCGAAGCGCCGGCCGACCGGACCAGCTGACCGCCCTTCCCGCGGCTCATCTCAATATTGAATATATTGGTTCCTAGGGGTATGTTTTTCAGGGGAAGGGCATTCCCCACCTTGATCTCGGCATTCTCACCGGACAGAATCGTGTCCCCCACCTTGAGGGTGTCAGGAGCGACGATATACCGTTTTTCTCCGTCTATGTAGGTAATGAGCGCTATATTGGCCGAGCGGTTTGGATCATATTCAATCGTGTCCACGCGTCCCGTTATGCCGAACTTATCGCGCCTGAAATCTATAACGCGGTACCGCCGCTTGTGGCCGCCGCCCCGGCGCCGAACGGATATATGGCCCTTGTTGCCGCGGCCGGCATTTTCCTTTTTGCCCCTGGTCAAGGGTTTGTACGGTTCGGTCTCCGTTATCTCGGAGAAATCGAGCACCGTTTTGTATCGCGTTGTCTGCGTTATCGGTCTAAATTTTTTCAGTCCCATATCTGGTTCCTCTTCAACCTGGTAAACCGGGTGTTACCGGCCCTTATTGCGCTTCAAAGAGTTCGATCTTTTCGCCCGGTTTGAGCGTAACGATCGCTTTTTTCCACGCGCTCCTCTTTCCGGTACGGAAGCGAAGCCTCCTGTTCTTGCCGCGGACGGTCAGCACATTCACCTTTTCCGGCTGAACCCCGAATAGTTCCTTTACGGCGTGTGACACCATGAGCTTGTTGGCCTTCATGGACACCCGGAAAACGTACTTGTTTATCCCCATCAGCTCGGTTGTTTTTTCCGATATAACCGGCTTTAAAATGACATCATTTGCATTCATTACTTGCCGCCCTCGGCATATCGTTCATTCAGCTTCACCACGGCGCTTTCCGTGATGATGAGCTCTTTTGAATAAAAGATATCCTTGCTAGATATTCTGTTCACGTTATTGAAAGTCAGCCACGGAATATTCTTCACTGACCTTTTCAGCATCGAATCATCGCTGTCGGCTATAATGGTCCCCTTCGATATAGCCAGGGCCTTGCCGATCTTAGCGACTTCCTTTGTTTTACCGTTAACTTTAAAATCCTCTACCACCTTGATGCTTCCCTGCCTGGCCTTGAGCGAGAAGAGGGCGCGGTACGCGGAGCGCTTGAGGGTGCGCGGAAGGTCAATCCGGTAACTGCGGGGAACCGGCCCGAAAACCGTTCCGCCGCCCTTCCAGATGGGGGACCTGCTTGATCCCGAGCGGGCCCTGCCCGTCCCCTTCTGGCGCCACGGCTTCACGCCGCCGCCGCTTACTTCAGAACGCCCCTTTGTTTTATGGGTGCCCTGACGCAGATTGGCGTTTGCGGATTTTATGAGTTCATATATTAAAATATCATTTACTTCAGCGCTGAAAACGCTGTCAGACAGCTCAACCGAACCTACGACCTTGCCGTCTATGGAATATTTATCAACTTTCATCGCCAGCCTACCTATCGTTCGCAAACAGTGATCAATGTATTTTTTCTGCCCGGCACTGCTCCGGAAATAAGCACTATGTTCTTGTCCTCAAAGACCTTGACTATCTTCAGGTTTTTCACCGTTACGGTACGGTATCCCATCCTGCCCGGCATCCGCTGTCCCCTCCAGACCTCGCTGGGATACGCGCAGGCGCCGATGGATCCTGGAGCGCGGTGGAAGGTGGAACCGTGGGTTTCGCGGCCGCCATGGAATCCATGCCGCTTGACGACACCGGCGAATCCTTTTCCCTTTGATATTCCGGTTACGTTGACCACCGTATTCTCGGCAAATATGGAGCACTTTATCTCGCTGCCGACTTCAAGGGAATCATCGAACACCGCCACCTCGCCGAATACCTTGAGAGGCCGGATGTTTTTCTTTTTGAGATCGGCAAGAACGGGTTTCGTGACACGCTGCTCCTTAGCTTCGGAGAAACCCAGCTTCAGCGCCGCGTATCCGTCTTTTTCCACGTTCTTTTTCTGCACGACCACGCAGGGACCAAGTTCGCACACGGTGACAGGGATCGCCGTGCCGTCCTCATGCAAGAATTGGGTCATCCCGATTTTTTTGCCAATAAGCGCCTTTTTCATCACTCATTCCTATCCAAATATAATTAGATGATAAGGATACTAAGATAAAGAACTATGCAAGGTCAGGATTTAATATCAACCGAAACACCGGCAGGCAGCTCCAGTTTCATCAGAGCCTCGACCGTATCAGAATTCGGATCAATGATGTCAATCAAACGCTTGTGTGTACGTATCTCAAACTGCTCGCGCGACTTTTTATTGACGTGAGGTGACTTGAGAACGCAGAACTTTTCGATCTTTGTCGGCAGAGGTATAGGACCTGCAACCTTGGCGCCGCTACGGTTTGTCGTCGCGACGATCTTCTCGGCAGACTGATCCAGCAACTTTGCGTCAAATGATCTTAGCTTTACCCTTATACGTTGTCCAGTAGACTTTGCCACTTTCATTACCTGAAAAAAATTTTTATATCATGAAAATACACAGGTCAGACCATCAGTGTGATGGTCTGACCATTAAGTACTATATTCACGTCCTCGGCAGAATATGTTACTCTATTACCTTGGTAACAACCCCTGCGCCAACGGTCCTGCCGCCCTCGCGGATAGCGAAACGGAGTTCCTCTTCCATGGCAACCGGGGTGATAAGTTCAACAACCATATCAATGTCGTCGCCGGGCATAACCATCTCGACTCCCGCCGGGAGGGTTACGATGCCGGTAACGTCAGTTGTTCTGAAATAGAACTGCGGCCGGTAGTTCCCGAAGAACGGAGTGTGGCGACCGCCCTCTTCCTTCTTAAGAACGTAGACCTTGCCGTTGAATTTCTTGTGCGGCGTGATTGAACCGGGCTTCGCGAGGACCTGGCCGCGCATAACTTCATCCTTGCCGGTACCGCGGAGGAGGCAGCCGACGTTATCACCGGCCTGGCCTTCATCAAGAATCTTCCGGAACATTTCAACACCGGTACATACCGTCTTTTTGGTTTCGGTGAAGCCGATAATCTCGACTTCGTCGCCGGTATGGACGACACCCCGCTCGATCCTGCCGGTTACGACAGTACCGCGGCCGGTGATCGAGAAAACGTCTTCGATCGGCATCAGGAAGGGCTTGTCGGTGGCGCGCTTCGGCTCGGGAACATACTCGTCCAGGGCTTCAGCTAACTTGATAACCGTGGCAAACCATTCACCGTCGGTTTTTTTAGCATCGGCTTCTTCAAGAGCCTTGAGGGCCGAGCCGGGGATAATAGGAACTTCGTCGCCCGGGAATTCATACTTCGAGAGGAGTTCTCTGATTTCCATTTCAACCAGTTCGATCATCTCGTCCCGTTCGGACTTATCAATCATGTCAACTTTATTGAGGAAAACAACCATGTAAGGAACATTGACCTGGTGGGCCAGGAGAACGTGTTCCTTGGTTTGCGGCATGGCGCCGTCTCCGGCGGCAACGACAAGGATAGCGGCGTCCATCTGGGCGGCGCCGGTGATCATGTTCTTGATGTAGTCAGCATGACCCGGGCAGTCGACATGGGCATAGTGCCGCTTGGGCGTTTCATATTCCTGGTGTGACGTAGCAATCGTTATACCCCGTGCCTTTTCTTCCGGAGCATTGTCAATCTGATCAAATTCAATAGGCTTGCCAAGACCATATTTCAAAAACAGGCATTTCGTAATAGCCGATGTCAGTGTTGTCTTGCCATGATCGATGTGACCAATCGTGCCAACGTTAACGTGAGGTTTGGTCCGTTGAAATTTTTCTTTACCCATTGGATTTCACTCCTTAATTATTTTTCCTGCATAGTATTGAGTAAAATATCTACCCACAAAAAAGGATGATATTAAAATAGTAACAACTAATAATAAAAATTGTTCTTAAGGAAACATCTGCAAAAGCTGAAATTGTTTCCTTTCCTGGTACTCTTTTAAGGAAAAAATCGCCCTTTTTGAAAAAAAACTTCAAAAACAGGCAACTTTCAGGCGTACCACTCAATTTTGCCCATACAAATTGCGGGTTTTAGAATTAAAAAAAATGTGCTTATTCTGTCAAGAAATTAATAAAAAAATATTGAAAATTAGGGTTTTTTCAAAAAAAATTAAAAAAAATTCCTCCCGCATTCTAATAATAGACGCCCGTCATCCTGCCGATAATGCGGTCCGTGATCTCTTTCGGGACAATTTCGTAATGGGATACCTGCAGGGTATGGGTCGCCCTCCCCTGGCTCATGGAACGCACGCTGGTGGCATAGCCGAAAACCTCGGACAGGGGCACAAAGGCGTCGACCACCTTAAGCATGCCCCGTATGTTTATGTTCTCAATCCTGCCGCGGCGCGAATTGATATCGTTGATGATATCCCCGGTATATTCATCGGGGCATACCACTTCAAGCTTCATGACCGGCTCCATAAGGGCCGGTCCGGCCTTCCGCGCCCCCTCCTTGAAGGCGTTGTTGGCGGCGATGCGGTATGCCATGGGTATCGAGGACGTCTCGTTATATGAGCCGCCCGTCAGAGCTACGGCGACATCATCCATCTTGTAGCCTGCGATCACGCCGGCCTGCATGGCATCGTTCAGGCCGGCCTCGACGTCCTTGATTAATGCGGCAGGGATCTCTTCCCCCTTGAGCTCATTCTTGAACACAAGACCGGTACCCGGCTGGCCCGGCTCCATGCGGATGACGACATGGCCGAATTGGTCCTTGCCGCCGATCTGCTTCTCGTAGCGGAATTCCGATTCAGCCATCCTGGTGATGGTCTCCTTATAGGTTACCTGCGGCTTACCGACGTTGGCCTGGATGTTGAACTCGCGGGTGATGCGGTCGACGATGATCTCCAGGTGGAGTTCCCCCATGCCGGATATAAGTGTCTGCCCTGATTCAGGGTCGGAATTGACATGGAAGGTGGGGTCTTCCTCTTCGAGGCGCCTCAGGGCCGCTTCAAGCTTTTCCTGGTCCGCCTTCGTCTTCGGCTCGATGGCAACGGAAATCACCGGGTCCGGAAATTCCATCTTCTCGAGCAGGATCGGGTTGTTCTCGTCGGCAAGGGTATCGCCGGTGCGGGCGCTCCGCAGTCCGACGACCGCGACGATATCGCCGGTATAGACCTCCTTGATGTCCTCCCGGTCGTTGGCGTGCATACGGAGGCACCGCTGCACGCGCTCCTTCTTGCCGGTCGTCACGTTGTACACCTGGTCGCCGGTCTTCATGTGCCCGGAGTAGACCCGAAGGTATGACAGCTTCCCGACATAAGGATCGCTCATGAGCTTGAACACGAGGCCGCAGAAGGGTCCCTTGTCGTTCGCCTCCCGCGTGATGGTCTGCTCGGTATTTTTGGGATTATGACCCTCGACCGGCTTGACGTCCCGGGGCGACGGGAGATAGTCCACGATGGCGTCGAGGACCGGCTGTACGCCCTTGTTGCGCAGTGCTGAGCCGCACAGGACCGGGAACACGGCCGTCTCGCCGGTTATTTTCCTGATGACGCTCCGAATCTCCTGCTCCTCGGGCTCGATCCCCTCAAGGTACTTATGCATGATGGCGTCGTCGTTCTCGGCCACGGTCTCGAGGAGCGCGTCGCGGTATTGTTTCGCCTTATCAGCCAGATCGGCCGGAATTTCAACTTCCTGTATTTCCATCCCGAGTTCATCGGTCCAGACCAGAGCCTTCATGGTCACGAGATCAATGACCCCGCGGTGTGCGTCTTCCAGGCCCATGGGGATCTGGATCGGCAGCGGCCGTGCATGGAGTTTTTCCCTGATCATGTCCAGACACCGCTCGAAATCAGCGCCGACCCGGTCCATCTTGTTCACGAAGCAAATGCGCGGGATATGGTAGTGGTCCGCCTGGCGCCACACGGTCTCAGACTGCGGCTCGACGCCGGCAACGCCGTCAAATACCGCTATGGCTGAATCGAGAACCCTGAGGCTCCGCTCCACCTCCATGGTGAAATCGACGTGACCCGGCGTATCGATAATGTTAATGATAGTGTTCTTCCAGAAGCAGGACGTCGCCGCTGCCGTAATGGTGATCCCCCGCTCCTTCTCCTGCACCATCCAGTCCATCTCCGCGGTTCCTTCGTGCACCTCGCCCATCTTGTGCGTCTTTCCGGTGTAGAAGAGTATCCTCTCGGTAAGCGTGGTCTTGCCCGCATCGATGTGCGCCATGATGCCGATATTACGCGTCCTGTTAAGCGGCAGTTCCCGTGGCATAATATTCCCGTTTAAATATTTTTATCAAGACGGATGGTTTTGTTTTATTACGGAGTGATGCTCAGGCTCTATTATTATTCAGCCCAACCACGAGCAAACGCAGAACCAAACGCAACATCCTGTCGCGGCTCTGCACTCGATCGTCCTGATCAGCGCAAAGGCTTTGCGTGAAGCGAGGATGGATGCCGACTTGATCTTGACATCATGTCAGCGTCGGCACCGCCAGCCTCCTGTTGGCAGCAACTGAACCTTCCTCAGCATAACAACCAACAACGATGGATAAACAATCTAACGAGTAATAAAGCAATACCATCCGTCTTGAAAAAAAATTTCATATAAATACACCAAGATACCAGGAGCACCTGGTATCTTGGTATTGCCTATACATATAAAAACCCGCCCCCGCCGAAGGCGGGGGCGGGCGAATTTCTCATTTTACCATTTATAATGGGCAAAGGCCTTATTGGCCTCGGCCATCTTGTGCGTGTCTTCTTTCTTCTTGATGGATGTGCCGGTGTTGTTAAAGGCGTCCATCAGTTCTCCGGCAAGCTTTTCATACATGGTCTTCTCCGAACGGGACCGGGAGTTGGTGATAAGCCAGCGGATTCCCAGGGCCTGACGGCGCTCCGGCCTGATCTCGACGGGGACCTGGTAGGTGGCACCGCCAACGCGGCGAGACTTGACCTCAACCAGGGGTTTGGTATTCTCGAGGGCCTGGATAAAAACTTCGATGGGGTCCTTCTGGGTTTTTTTATTGATGATGTCCATGGCCTTGTAAAAATTCGTTTCAGAAACGCCCTTCTTCCCCTCCATCATCATGCAGTTGATGAATTTCGACACGAGCTTGCTTCCATATTTAGGATCGGGCAGCTGCTCCCGTTTGACTGGTCTTCTTCTGCGCATATTGATTCCTCGCTCTTAATGATTATGCCTTGGGCCGCTTGGTCCCATATTTTGAACGGCTCTTTTTCCGGTCGTCCACGCCGAGCGTGTCCAGGGTACCCCTGATGATGTGGTACCTGACGCCCGGAAGGTCCTTGACCCGGCCGCCCCGGATAAGCACCGCGCTGTGCTCCTGCAGGTTGTGGCCGATGCCGGGAATATAGGCCGTCACCTCAATGCCGTTGGTGAGGCGAACCCGTGCCACTTTCCGCAGTGCGGAGTTCGGTTTTTTCGGGGTAAAGGTCATAACCCTGGTACATACGCCGCGCTTCTGCGGGCAGCTTTTCAGGGCCGGGGACTTCGTCTTTTTCCTCTTCATTTCCCGTCCCTGACGGATTAACTGATTGATTGTTGGCATTATTGCTCCTGTTCCTGATTACTTATAATAATATCGTATATATTCACACCATCACAGAGATGTCAGAAATAGATAAAATGGTATTTGTGAATTATGATATTTTTTGTCAAGTTATTAATTTGATTAATATCGGATCCGCATGTCCCCGCCCGGTTCCCGGGCGGGGATGCAGCTGCTCCTACTCGTTATCAGCCGCAACCTCTTCGTCAGCCGCAATCTGCTCGCCTTCACCCGGAGGCGGCCCTTCAAGGTCACCTATTTCATTCTCATATACAGATATGTTTCCGTACTGACGGACGCCGGTGCCGGCCGGGATCAGGTGGCCGATGATGACATTCTCCTTGAGACCCCGGAGATTGTCCACCTTGCCCTTGATCGCCGCGTCCGTAAGGACCCGGGTCGTTTCCTGGAATGACGCCGCGGAAATGAACGATTCCGTATTGAGGGCGGCCTTGGTAATGCCCATCAGTATCGGTATGGCCGTCGCCGGCTTCCCGCCCTCGTTGAGCACGCGCTCATTTTCGTCAACGAAATCAAACTTGTCCACGATCTGCTCGATGACGAAGGTCGAATCGCCCGGATCGGTGACCTTGACCTTGCGGAGCATCTGCCGAACGATGACCTCAATGTGCTTGTCGTTGATCGACACACCCTGGAGGCGGTATACCTCCTGGATCTCATTGACCAGGAATTTTTGCAGCTCCCGGGGCCCCTTGATCTTGAGGATCTCGTGGGGGTCAACGGCTCCGTCATCGACCTGCTCGCCCTTGGCGATGAAGTCGCGGTCCTGGACGCGGAGGAACTTGGAAACGGGAATCGAATACTCCTTCACCGTCCCGTCCTCGCCGGTGACTATGATCTTCCGCTTGTTCTTGACCGTGTCGCCGATCTCGATGGTGCCGTCCAGTTCCGAAAGGGTTGCCGCGTCTTTCGGCGCCCGGGCCTCGAAAAGCTCCGCGACCCTCGGCAGACCGCCGGTGATGTCCTTGGTTTTTTCGGCGCCGCGGGGTATCTTCGCGAGAATGGTCCCGGCGGTAACCCGGTCGCTGTTGTTGACCATCAGGTTGGCCCCTTTCGGCAGGAGGTAGGTGATTACCTGCTTCGACGGCCCTATGATGTCAATGCGCGGCTGCAGCTTTTCCGTCTTGTATTCCACGATGACCCGCTTGGTGACGTTCGATGACGGGTCAATTTCCTCGCGCAGGCTCTTGTTGAGCTCGACATCGACGAACTCGACCTTGCCGGTAACCTCCGTCAGAATCGGCTCGAACCACGGGTCGAAGGCGGCCAGAATTTCGTTCCTGTCGTAAAACTTCCCGGCTTTCGCCCTGATCTCCGTTCCGACGTTGACCGGAATCGAGTGGGGATCGCCGAGGATATATACCTTGTTCTTCACGAGTTTGACAAGGCCGGAATTTTTCGCTATGATATCCTCGCCGTCATCGGTCTTCGCAATCTTCACGCCGGCGTACACTTTCTCGTTTTCGCTGACGAGGAGTTCCGGCTCGCCTTTCAGGGTCATCTCGGAGACGACCCGCTGAATGATGAGATACCCGCGGCGGACGGAAATGGTCTTCTTCTCCTCCGATGTCTCGTCCTCGGTCCTGATTGTTTTTGAGGTTATTTCCTTAACATATGAAGGGTAACTCAGCTTGATCTCGCTTTCCTCGACCGCCCGGGATGCGATGCCGCCGATGTGGAACGTACGCATGGTCAGCTGCGTTCCCGGCTGCCCGATCGACTGGGCCGCGATGATCCCGACAGCCTCGCCGATGTCAACCGGCATGGCGTTGGCCAGGTTCCGGCCGTAGCATTTGCTGCAGACGCCGTGCTTGGCCTCGCAGGTGAGGACCGACCTGATTTCAATGGCGTCAATGTCAAGCTGGTCTATCAGTTCCGCTATTTCCTCGGTGACGATTTCATCCGCTTTGCAAATCACATCCCCCGTGACCGGGTGCAGCAGATCGTAAAGAAGGGTGCGGCCCAGGGCCCTGTCGCCCAGGGACTCGATCACATCGTCGCCTTCTTTAATCGCGTAAATGTCTATGCCGATGGTGGTCCCGCAGTCTTCCATCGAGATGACCACGTCCTGGGCTATATCGACGAGCCGCCGGGTCAGATATCCGGCGTCGGCGGTCTTGAGGGCCGTGTCTGCGAGACCTTTCCGGGCGCCGTTTGTCGATATAAAATATTCCAGGACCGTGAGGCCCTCTTTGAAGTTCGTGCGGATGGGCACCTCGATGATCTCGCCGGACGGCTTGGCCATGAGGCCCCGCATGCCGGCCAGCTGCCGGATCTGCTGCTTGCTTCCCCGGGCGCCGGACTGGGCCATGATATAGATCGGGTTGAAGCCGTTGGCGTTTCCGGATAGCTCCTCGAACATCTTGTCGGCGATGATCTCGTTGGCGTTGGTCCAGAGGTTGATAACGCGGTTGTACCGCTCCTCGTTGGTTATGTAGCCGTTGCGGTATTCGTTTTCTATCTTTTCAAGCTTCCTGTCTTCCTCGGCGATGATCTCCTTCTTGACCGTCGGCACGATGATATCCGACATGGAAATGGTCGGCGCAAAAAGGGTCGCGTACCGGTATCCGGCCTCCTTGATGTCGTCGAGCATCTTGACCGTGACATTGGGGCCGTACTGCCGCAGCACCACGGAAATAAGGTGCGACAGCTCCTTGTCGTTGATGACCCTGTTCACGAAGGGATGGCCGACGGGCAGGAGGCTGTTGAAGATGAGGCGCCCCGCCGATGTTTCAATTATTTCATTGTTTTTATTGATATACTTGATCTTGGTCCTCAACTTAATCTGGCCGTAATCCACGGCCCGGTGCACCTCAGCTTCCTCGTCGAAGAGCTTGCCCTCGCCGGGCGCGCCCTCGAGAATAGAGGTGAGGTAATAGATGCCGAGAACGATGTCCTGCGTCGGCGACACCACCGGGTGTCCGTTGGCCGGCGACAGGAGGTTGTGCGACGAGAGCATCAGGGTCCAGCATTCCATCTGCGCCCGCGGCGACAGGGGAACGTGCACCGCCATCTGGTCGCCGTCAAAATCCGCGTTGTAGGCGTGGCAGACCAGGGGATGGAGCCGAATCGCCTTGCCCTCGACCAGGATCGGCTCAAAGGCCTGGATGCCGAGGCGGTGCAGCGTCGGCGCGCGGTTCAGCAGCACGGGGTGTTCGGATATGACTTCCTCGAGGACTTCCCACACCTCGGGGCGTTCGTTCTCAACCATCTTCTTGGAGGACTTGATGTTCTGCACGTAATCCTTGTCCACCAGGCGCTTCATGATGAAGGGCTTGAAAAGCTCGACCGCCATTTTCTTGGGTAGGCCGCACTGGTACAGCTTCAGCTCGGGGCCGATGACGATGACCGATCGGCCGGAGTAGTCGACCCGTTTTCCCAGCAGGTTCTGGCGGAAGCGCCCCTGCTTTCCTTTGAGCATGTCGGAAAGCGACTTGAGGGGCCTGTTCCCCTTGCCCTTGACCGCGCGTTTCCGCCGGCTGTTGTCGAATAGGGCGTCCACGGCCTCCTGGAGCATCCGCTTTTCGTTCCGCACGATGATCTCCGGCGCTCGGAGCATCAGGAGCCGCTTCAGGCGGTTGTTCCGGTTGATGACCCGGCGATAGAGATCGTTAAGGTCGGAGGTGGCGAAGCGCCCGCCGTCGAGCTGGACCATAGGCCTGAGCTCGGGAGGTATGACGGGAATGGTGTCCAGTATCATCCAGTCGGTCTCGTTTCCCGATTCCTTGAAGGCCTCGATGATCTCCAGCCGCTTGATCAGCTTTTTATCGATCTTCACCTCTTTTTCTTTCTTGGCTTTGGTCTGAATGAGCGCCCGTATCTGGCGGGACTCCTCGTCCAGGTCGATCCTGGTGAGAAGATCCTTGATGGCCGTGGCGCCCATGCCGCAGACCAGGGTGTCGCCGTATTTTTCATTCATCGCCAGGAAGGCGTCCTCGTCCAGGGCGTCCCCGACCTTGATGTCCTCTTCCGCAGCGTCGCCGGGATCGATGACGATATATTTCTCATAATACAGAACTGATTTCAGCACATTCACAGTGAGGTCCAGGAGGAGTCCCAGCCTCGACGGAACCGAGCGGTAATACCAGATATGGGCGACGGGGCATGCCAGTTCAATGTGGCCTCCCCGCTCGCGGCGGACTTTATAGTGCGTGACCTCGACGCCGCAGCGGTCGCAGATAACGCCCTTGTAACGGATCGACTTGAACTTGCCGCAGTAGCATTCCCACTCCTTGGTGGTGCCGAAAATCTTCTCGCAGAACAGGCCGTCCCGCTCCGGCTTCAGGGTCCGGTAATTTATGGTTTCAGGTTTTTTAACCTCGCCATAGGACCATTCACGTATCTGGTCCGGCGACGCTAATTTTATCTGGATTGAGCTGAAATCGTTAAAATCTCTCATGTGTTGCTTCCTCTGAAAGAGTTAATTACTGCTATGCTATTCTTCCCTTCTCTCCCCCACTCCTTTTCTTGATGGAGAAGGGGCCGGGAGGGCGAGATCAGATATTCTTCAGCGAATCAATTTTGATCCTCTTCTTGGTTTTCCCGTATCCTTCGCTCCATTCGGAGAGGCTTATCTCCTTGCCCTTGTCGTCGTAGATCCTTACATCGAGGGCCAGACCGCGCAGCTCCTGGATGAGAACATTAAACGATTCCGGAATGCCCGGCGACGACGTATTGATGCCCTTGACGATGGCCTCGTAGATACGGGCCCTTCCGAGCATATCGTCGGACTTGACAGTGAGGAGCTCCTGCAGGGTGTAGGCGGCGCCGTACGCCTCGAGGGCCCACACCTCCATCTCGCCCAGTCGCTGTCCGCCGAACTGCGCCTTCCCGCCCAGGGGCTGCTGGGTGACCAGGGAGTACGGGCCGGTTGAACGGGCATGGATCTTGTCGTCCACCATGTGCGCCAGCTTCAGCATGTAGATCTGGCCCACCATGACCTCCTGCTCGAAGGGCATCCCGGTCCTCCCGTCAAACAGGACCGACTTGGATGTTTCCGGCAGCCCCGCCTTCTTCAGGAGGTCGCGGATATCGCTTTCCTTGGCGCCGTCGAAGATCGGGGTCTCGAAAAGCGTTCCCAGCTTTTCAGCCGCCCAGCCGAGCTCGGTTTCGAGGAGCTGGCCGAGGTTCATCCGTGAAGGAACGGACAGCGGGTTGAGAACAATGTCCATCGGCGTTCCGTCGGGCAGGTACGGCATGTCGTAAATCGGGACGATCTTGGATATAACGCCCTTGTTGCCATGTCGTCCGGCCATCTTGTCGCCGACCGATATCTTCCGCTTGTCGGCTATATACACTTTAACCAGCTCTTCCACGCCGGGGGCCAGTTCGTCCCCCTGTTCGCGGGAAAAGCGCTTCACATCTATGACTATTCCCTCCACGCCGTTGGGCACCCGCAACGAGGTATCGCGGACTTCCCGCGCCTTTTCGCCGAAGATCGAGTGGAGCAGCTTGTATTCCGGGGTCAGGTCCTGCTCGCCCTTGGGAGTCACCTTGCCCACCAGAATGTCATCGGGCTGCACGTATGCGCCGCGGCGTACGATGCCGTCCTGGTCAAGGTCGCGGAACGCCTTTTCCGACAGGTTGGGGATGTCCCTCGTGATCACCTCGCGCCCGAGCTTGGTCTCGCGCGCCTCCACTTCGAACTGCTCGATATGGATCGAGGTGTAGGTGTCCTCCTCGACCAGTTTTTCCGAGATGAGGATCGCGTCCTCAAAGTTATATCCCATCCATGGCATGAAGGCCACCAGGATGTTCTTGCCCAGGGCAAGACGGCCGTTGTCAGTGGCAGGGCCGTCGGCGAGGACATCGCCCTTCTTGATTTTCTGGCCCTCTTTGACCACCGGGCGCTGGTTGAAGCAGGTGCCCTGATTGGTCCTCTTGAATTTCATCATGTCATAATTGACGTACTCATTGGAGCCGGTCTTTATCTTGATGGTCGCTGCATCGACTGACTCGACCGTGCCCGCATGGTTGGATATCATAAGGACGCCGGAATCGTAGGCCGCCTTCGGCTCAACGCCGGTCCCCACGTAAGGCGCTTCTTCGATCATGAGGGGGACCGCCTGGCGCTGCATGTTGGATCCCATCAGGGCCCGGTTCGCGTCGTCATGCTCCAGGAAGGGAATCAGGCACGTGGACACCGAGAATATCTGGCTCGGCGCAACGTCCATGTACTGGATCTCCTTCGGTCTCTTGTAGGGGAAGTTGCCCCGGTGCCGGCAGGGGATCATGGTTTTCACGAAATGCCCCTTGTCGTCCAGTTCCTGGTTCGCCTGGGCAATGAAGTAAAGGTCTTCCTTGTCCGCGGTGAGGTACTCGACCTGGTCGGTCAGCTTGCCGTTATCGACATAGCGGTAAGGCGTCTCCAGGAAGCCGTAATCGTTGATGCGCGCGTAGGTGCTGAGGGAGACGATGAGGCCGATGTTCGGTCCTTCAGGCGTCTCGATGGGGCACATCCGCCCGTAGTGGGACGGGTGCACGTCCCGCACCTCGAAGCCGGCCCTTTCCCGCGAGAGACCGCCGGGCCCCAGGGCGTTCAGCCTGCGCTTGTGGGTGAGCTCCGCCAGGGGATTGGTCTGGTCCATGAACTGCGAAAGCTGGCTTGACCCGAAGAATTCGTTGATAACGGCCGTTATCGGCTTGATGCTGATAAGCGCCTGCGGGGTGATGACGTCCAGGTCCTGGATGGTCATCCGTTCCTTGATGACGCGCTCCATCCGCTGGAAGCCGATCTTGATCTGGTTCATGATCAGCTCGCCGACGGAGCGGACCCGCCTGTTGCCCAGGTGGTCGATGTCGTCAACGACGGTCGGGATCATTTTTTTCTTGGTCTTGGAGCGGGGATCATTGTCCTCGATCTCGTACCCTTCCGCTTCGGCTATAAGGTATAAAAAGTATTTCAATGAATAAACGATATCTTCGGGCTTCAGGGTCTGGGTGTCGAAGTCATCCATCCCGAATTTGCTCGATATCTTGTAGCGGCCGACGGCGCCCAGGCTGTAGGTCTTGGGATCGAAGAAGAGGCGCTTGAAGTGCTCGGTGGCGTTTTCCAGGTTCGTCGGCTCGCTCTGCCACATGATGGCGTGGATGGTCAGGAGGGCCAGGTCCGACTTCTTGAGCTCGTTGACGGCCGGGGACTTCACGTGCTTGTTGATGAACTCCTTTTCGACCTCCAGGGTCGCGCTCAGGTAGGAGTCCTCCTTGTTGTTGGGGAATTCGATCACCTCGACGTCATGGACCTTTTCCTCTTTCAGGCGGTCAATCATGTCCATGCTGATCCGCTCGCCGACCTCGATGATGACCTCGCCGGTCTGCTTGCTCACCACGTCGCGGGCAACCCGCTTGCCGTTAAGTATCGCAAACTCCTCGTCGCCTTTCAGCTTTATGACCTTCGTATTGTAGAAGAGCTTGACCACCTCTTCGTCCGTTTCGTATCCGAGGGCCTTGATGAGGAGCGTGACCGGGAATTTCTTCTTGCGGTCGATCCGGGCAATGATGTATCCCTTGGGGTCCATCTCGAACTCAAGCCATGACCCGCGGTCGGGAATGACACGGTAGTTGTAGATACGCTCCGCTTCCTCGTAGAAAAAGAAGATACCGGGGGAACGGTGCAGCTGGTTAACGACGACGCGCTCCGCTCCGTTGATGATAAAGGTCCCGCGGGGCGTCATGAGGGGAATGTCCCCCATGTAGACCGACTGCTCCCGCACCTCCATGCTGTCCTTCCTGATGAGCCGTATGGTGGCCTTCAGGGGCGCCGCATAGGTCACATCCCGCTCCTTCGACTCGAGCTCCGAATATTTCGGCTCGCCGATCTCATAGTCGAGATATTCGAGCACGACGTCCTCGTGGGGGCTCTCGATGGGGAATATTTCCTCGAACACGGCCTGAAGCCCCTGGGGCTTCTTCTTGACCGCGCCCGGCTGGAGGAACCAGTCATAGGACTTCAGCTGAATTTCTATCAAATTGGGCAGCTCAAGACCCGTCATAATCTTGCCAAAATTAACGACTTTTTTTGACTCTTGCATGGATGTTTAAACCTTTACCGAGATGTTTAAAAAACGCCAAAAGGTTTGATTGTTGCCAACCAAACCTGTTGCCCGTTTATTGTGGAAAAAAATGATTATCACTCGCCAGATTATTTAACCTCAACTGTCGCGCCTGCCGCAACCAGCTGCTGCTTGATTTTTTCAGCTTCTTCCTTGGAAACTTTTTCTTTGACCGGTTTGCCGCCGGCTTCGACGAGTTCTTTCGCTTCTTTGAGACCGAGACCGGTGATGGTCCTGACTTCCTTGATGACCGCGACCTTGTTGTCGCCGAAGCCCGCCAGTATCACGTCAAACTCGGTTTGTTCATCAGCTGCATCAGCTGCTGGTGCGGGACCTGCCGAGGCTGCCACTGCAACCGGAGCGGCGGCCGAAATGCCGAACTTTTCTTCCATCGCCTTGACCAGTTCCGCCGCTTCGATGAGCGTCAGGGTGCCGATCGCATCGAGTAATTCTTGAACCTTAGCCATTGTAATTCTCCTTTATACTTAGTGAATTTCTTCAAGTTAATACGATTGATTCGTAAAAACCTATAAAGGCATTGTATCCGCATATTATATATACACTGGAAACAGAACCTTTTCTAATTAATTATTATGGTTTTCCGCCCGAAAGCGGTTATCATCCAGAACCCTGCTACTGCCGGTTTTGCGCCTCGGCCACCGCCTTTATGCCCCGGGCCAATGAAGCCATGATCTGATTCATGCCGACGGCGATGCCCCGGGCCGGGCCGTTGATCATTCCCAGCAACTGGGCAAGGACCACCTCTTTTGAAGGAAGCTCAGCTATCTTCTTGATCTGGTCCTGGTTATACAGCACCTTGTCCACATATCCTGCCGAATAGCTGAATTTCTCGACGTCCTTTGCGAAGTCTTTGAGGGCCTTCGCTATATCGCCGACATCATCCTTGGCGAAGGCGACCGCGACCGGCCCCTTCAGGTACTCGTCCAGACCTTCAATGCCGACTTCCTTCAGGGCGCGCTTGAAAAGGGTGTTCTTGACTACGCGGTATTCAGCGTTCTTGCTCCTGAGGGTCTTGCGCAGCTTGCTCAGGTCCTTGACCCTGATGCCGGAATAGTTCGTAAGGATAATGTTCCCCTTATCCTTGAGCTGATCGACCATGGATGAAACTTCATCAATTTTATATTGTTTTACCATTATTTTTCAATCCCCTTATGATTGAGTTTGATGCCAGGCCCCATGGAGGAGCTGATGAATACCGATTTTATGTAATTGCCCTTGGCATCGGAGGGCTTGTCTTTCATGACCTGGTTGAAGAAGGCGCTTATGTTGCTTATGAGGGCATCATCGGCGAAGGATATCTTGCCTATTCCCATGTGGATGACGCCGGTCTTGTCCGATTTGTACTCGACCCGGCCGCCCTTGAGCTCCTTAACGATTCCCTTAATGTCCTCGGTCACGGTGCCCGATTTCGGCTTCGGCATAAGGCCCTTTTTACCGAGCGTCTGTCCCAGTTTTCCTACTTCCTTCATCATGTCGGGGGTCGCGACAACAGCCTGGAAATCGATCCACCCGGTCTTGATCTTCTCGATCATGTCCTCTGCGCCCACGTAGTCGGCGCCGGCTTCCTGGGCTTCACGCTGCTTGTCGCCCTTGCAGATGACGAGAACCTTCTTTTCCTTGCCGGTTCCGGCGGGAAGGCTCGCGGATCCGCGGATGTTCTGGTAGCTCTTGTGTATAAGCTTGATCTGTATGTCCACCGTTTCGTCGAACTTGGAATACTTGCACTCTTTCATCAGCTTGACCGCTTCGTCAACGTTGTACAGCTTGTTCCTGTCGACCCTGGTCCTTGCCGCAATTATTTTTTTACCACGTTTCATTGCTCACGTACCTCGAAATTGTATCTATCAGGCGGCCGATTAATCGACGACATCTACTCCCATTGAACGGGCGGTCCCGGCTATGATCTTGACGGCCGCGTCTAAATCATTCGCATTAATGTCGGGCATCTTGGTGTTTGCGATCTCTTCAAGCTGCTTCCTGTTGATGGCGCCCACCTTCGTCTTGTTCGGCTCCGGGGACCCCTTCTCCAGCTTCAGCGATTTTTTTATCAGAACCGCCGCCGGGGGCGTCTTGATGACAAACGTATAGGTCCGGTCATCATACACGGTGATGATGATCGGGAGGATCGTTCCCATCTGGTCTTTCGTCTTCTCGTTGAAGGACTTGCAGAAATCCATGATATTCAGGCCGTGCTGGCCCAGGGCGGGACCGACCGGGGGAGCGGGGTTCGCCTGGCCGCCCGGAATCTGCAGCTTGATTTCAGTAACAACGGTTTTAACTTTTTTTGCCATATTATTCCTCTATAGTAAACAAAAAGAACTTTCTTATTACTTATTATAATAGTAAATTATTGCTATATCTTGCCGACCTGCAGAAAGTCAAGCTCCACCGGGGTTCCGCGGCCGAATATTTCAACCTTCACCCGGAGCCTGCCCTTTTCAGGATACACTTCCTCGACGACACCGCTGAAATTGTTGAACGGACCGTCTATGACCTTCACATGTTCTCCGACGGAGAAGTCCACCACGGTGGTAATCTTTTCTTTCGCCTTCTGTTCGCCCATCTGGTCGAAGAGGGAGCTCACTTCCTCCTTGGTCAGCGGCTTCGGTTTGTTCGACCCGTAGGCGCCGACGAAATTGGTGACGCCGGTGATGCCCTTGACCAGGCCCCAGGTCTCATCATCGAATTCCATCTCGACGAGAACGTACCCGGGAAAGAATTTTTTCGACCTGACCCGCTTTTTCCCGTCTTTGACCTCGGGGACCTCCACGGTCGGTATCTTTACCTGGATCAGCTTTTCCTGCAGGCCGCGCTTCTCAGCTTCTTTCTCGAGGGCAAGCTTGACCTTGTTCTCGTGACCCGAATAGGTGTGAACGACATACCACTCTTTCGCCATATTCTATTTCATTACCGTTTTTATCAGATACATGAGCCCGGTATCCACTGTCCAGAGAAAAATCGAAATCGCCAGCAGGGCCACCACAACCACCATCGTAAAGCTCGTCACCTCGTCCCTCGTCGGCCAGGTGACTTTTTTCAATTCATCCTTCGCTTCGCGAACAAAGGTCATCATCCTGCGGATCGGATCAAGAATTTTATTCACAGGGAACCTACGCCTTTGTTTCTTTGTGATTCGTATGCTTATTGCAGAACTTGCAATACTTCTTCACTTCTAGCTTGCCGGTCTGGTTCTTCTTATTCTTGGTGACGGAATAATTCCGCCTCTTGCATTCCTGGCATGCCAACAGTATTATTTCGCGCATATCCCGTTCCTCGGCTTTTTGACAATTTGTACAAAAAAAATCGCAGTTACCCTGCAGTCAACCAATTAATGAAAATTGGAAATACCCCTTGCGGTGTTGGAAACAGTGAGCTCAGTCGTCCTCGCCCACATGAGCCCACGACCAGAATCGAACTGGTGACCTTTTGCTTACCATGCAAATGCTCTACCGACTGAGCTACGTGGGCAGAGGTAGGTGGAAATCATAGAAACCACCCTCTTTTTGTCAATAAAATTTTGATATTTTATCAAATCAAGGATTTTTTTGATATTTTTAAGAACTCTGGCATAGGTTTATACTTTGACCTTAAATATGAACGCTAACTCAATTTGTCATTGCGAGGAGCACCGCGACGAAGCAATCTTGAATTTATAACCCGCAATTTACATGAAAAACCTTAATTTCTTTAAGGCATATATACCAATCATTGATAAGACCGCTTCGCTACGCTCGCGATGATACAATAAATAATGCGTAATATCAAAAACAAGAAAAACGGCACTTCCGTGCCGTTTTTCTTAATAATTTTTAAAGTATGCTCTATTCATGCTTTTTGATCATATATGAAGGAATATCTTCATTAGAGAGGGATTTTTTCAGCCTGTTCACTTCATGTTTTGATTCAAGACCCTCTATCCGGACCTTGAACATATCACCGTCATTGACTATGACGACCGGCTTGCCGGTTAATCCCTCGATCCTGGATTTCAGCTGCTCGGCATTATGCCTGGAATAAAAGGCCCCGGCCTGAACGGCATAGGAGCCGCTGTCTGAAGGAGTGTCACTGCCCGTCTCGTCCGATACCGCTTCGATATCTCCGTTCTTGCCGCTGTTCATATCACGGTCATTCTCCTCGGCGTCGCCGCCCTTCTTGACGATCTGTATTCCAACCTGAGTCTGACCATCCTTGATCATCCCGAGTTTTTTTGCCGCTCCATAGGAGAGATCGATAATCCTTTTACCGCGGTAGGGACCGCGGTCATTAACCCGCACCGTTACGGTCTTGCCGTTATCAAAATTCTTCACCTTGAGGACCGTGCCGAAGGGGAGGCTCTTGTGGGCAGCCGTCAATCCATTCATATCGAAGCGTTCGCCTGAAGCGGTTTTCTTTCCATTGAACTCACGGCCGTACCAGGAAGCCAGGCCTGTTTGATAATAAACGCCTTTTTTATATGAGGAATCTCCTTCCTGACGGTCGCCCTCATCCTCGTTGCCGGACTTTTTGTTCGACCATATGGCATCGCCCTTGCTGTCCTCTGTGCCGAAATCATTGTTTTCTTCTTCGAACTCAGAATCCGCCTTGTCGCCCGCCTTGACAGTGCGATAATCGCGCTGTTTGGCGTAGGAATTATCCGTGGCACAGCTTGCCAAAAAGAAAAGCACCAATATTCCCGCCAGCATAAAGGCGCCATTCCGTACTATTGATCTCATGATATACCTCCAACCTGCTGCACTGCATATAATGTTCTCCTTAGTATATCGGACATAATAAAAATAAGCTTTATAATAAAAAAACACTTTCCCGGGGCACGGCAATACAGCAACTCATTCCCCGCGGTTTTCAACGCAGAGACGCAGATGTCACAGAGAAACGCTGAGATTCTTGAGGTCTGGCTTTATTATAATAACTTACTGCAGCAGACTCATATCCATCGATCCATGATCTAAATTAAAAAATAGCCACCTGTAAAAAACGAAAACATCATTAAACAAACATCCCTCCGTTACCTTTGCGGTGTCAGCGCCTCCGCGTTGCAGGCTTTTCTTGCATAATTACCATAAAAATCCGACCTAGGGCGTTTCATGTATTAATTCATCCTCAGGAACAGGTTTTTTTCAATGAGACATAAAACATTCTTGACCATATTGAAATAATTTAGTTAGTGGAGAAAAAAGAATACCATATGAACAATCCATCAGTTATAATACCGGAAACACATGCGAAAGGGAAGGGTATGAAGATCGTTTCCAGCAAGCCCACCATTACCCGGAAAGAGCTCGAGGCGGTCCTGGACTGTCTCATTAACGACGACCTGGTCGCGGGCGAATCGGTGAAAACCTTTGAATCAACCCTGGCAAAAATGATCGGCCTGAAATATGCCGTTGCGACAAACTCCCTCACGGCGGCTTACCACTTGATCTTCAAGGCCCTTGAAATCGGGGGTGAAGACGAAATAATCATGCCATCCTATTTTTCACAGGCCCCCCTGAGCGCCCTCTCCATGACCGGAGGCAGGGCGGTCCTGGTTGACATTGAGAAAGACTCCCTGTTCCCGAACCTTGAGGACATAAAGGGGATGGTGTCCGAAAAGACAAAAGCCGTCATCATCGGGCATCTTTTCGGCTTTCATTTTCCAGCCCAGGGCCTTGAGGAACTCCGGCTGCCAATCATAGAGGACATTTCCCATGCCATCGGCACCGAGATAGACGAGGTTCCCACAGGCAGGCTCGGCACCTTTACCATCGCATCCTTTGATCCGGCCGGAATCATCACCACCGGAAACGGCGCCATGATATTCACCAATAATTCAAAAAATTATTCAATAATTAAGGATTACCGGGGCAATGGAGAGGAACACCTCCATTTTGACTATTCCATGACGGATTTCCAGGGAGCCATGGGAATTTCACAACTGGCAAAACTGGCCGATTTGCTTCACCGGAGAAGGGAAATTGCCCGGATTTATCACGAATCTATCCGCATAACCCCCCATAAAACCCCCTTTCAGTACAATGACCGATTTGCCTATCAGGCCTTTCCCGTACAATTCAACCTGTCCAATGAAAAGGTTGAAACATACTGGAGGAAGAACAGGATAGAAGTGGTCAGGCCCATAGCCATCCCCCTGCACAGCCTCCTTGGGCTGAACGGATCAGATTTTCCCAACAGCGAGCGCCTTTCAAAGAAACTCTTTTCCCTTCCTCTCTATCCAACCCTCAGCAGAAAGGATGTGGAAAAAATATCGAAGAATCTGGCCGGATTTATTTAGTTGGATGAAGATTTAAAAAAAAATATAAAAAAATTAATAAAATATATTGACGGCGTATATTTTTTTGTCTTATATGTCTTGAAAATCATTGGGAATAAAAGAATTTCAAATTTATTTTATCATGATAAGAATTTGAAGATTTTTTATTTTTTTAATTGATTTTTATAAGGCATTATACTAATGATGCACAAAAATTAATAACACAAACAGAAGGAGTACATTCATGAAAAGAATTTTTACTTTGATCTTCGTATCTATCTTTGCTCTCGCTTTCAGCGCTGGCTTTGTTGCTTGCAAAAAAGCTGACAAACCGGAAGAGCCCGCAGTAGAAGAACAAAAAGCTGACGAAGCAGCTCCCGCTGGCGAAGAGAAAAAAGAAGAGAAAAAAGAAGAAGTCAAGAAGTAATCTTTCAACAAAGAATGCTAAAAAGGATGCTCTCGAGCATCCTTTTTTTTTGCCTTCGTTTATTGCAGAGTCAAGGGCCTATCAGGCCCGCGCGGCAAGTATCTCTCCAACCTTGTCCTTTATTTCATCAAGATTGGAGGATTTTGTCACATAGGCATCGGCGGTCCACGTCATGAAATTGCTTTTATAGTTCGAATAGGCGGTATAGATGATGATGGGTATTTTTTTATCCCGCGACAGTATTTTACCCAGCGCCTCGATTCCATCCATCTCAGGCATTCGTATATCCATGATGACCAGGTCATATTTATTTGCCTTGACAAGTTCCACGGCCTCTTTCCCGTTGGAGGCCTGGTCCACCTCGTAGCCCTCGTCCTCAAATTCCATCGCGTAGAGCTCCCGCTGGTGCTTTTCATCCTCGACGATCAGTAACTTGGCCATAAGAACCTCCCTCCCTGACAAACTGGACTGCAATTAATAATCTATAAGAATCGCGGTATTTTTTCAATCAATTAATTTCACCCGAGGCGTCCAGCTGTCCGGTTAAACAGCGTTTACAGCACCGCGCGGACGCGCGCCTATCAGCCAGGTACCGGCAGACGTATGGTAAATTCCGCCCCGCCCCCTTCCCGGTTTGAAGCGCGGATGGAGCCGTTGTGGTCCTTGATGATCTTTTTTACAATGGCGAGGCCCAGTCCGACGCCGGTGACCTTGGTGGAATAAAAGGGTTCAAAGACGACATTGGGGTCATCTTCGCTGATGCCCGTCCCGTTGTCACTGATGGTGATTTCGATGAGATCGGCTTCGCTCTTGGACCTGACGCGTATGACCCCTCCAGCCGGCGTCGCATCCAGGGAATTCTGAAGCAGGTTCAGCATGACCTGCTTCATCTGGTTGAAGTCGGATTTGACAAGGGGGATCTCCTCGCTCAGCTCCATGTCCACTTCCACCTTTTTCTCCTGGAAAAGATTCTTCAGGAGGCTGACCGTGTCCCGGATGACCTCGTTGATGTTGTTGAATTCCTTGATGAACTTGGCCGGACGAGAAAAGTCCATCACGTTCGAGAGGGTCTTTTCAAGGCGCTCGCACTCCTTGAGGATTATCTCGGCCGAGGTATCTATCTTCTTGTTGACCTTGGATTTTTCCTTGGGTATCTGCATGATCCGCCTGGCGTATCCGCCCATGGTCACCAGCGGATTGCGTATCTCATGGGCCATATGGGCGGCGATCCGTCCCACGGCGGCGAGCTTCTCCGATTCGACGATCGCCTCCTGCCGCTCGGACAGCTTCTGCATCTCGCTGCGAACCGTGTCCAGGTTGGAATAGCTTTCTATGGACATGGCCGCCTGCGACGCAAATATCGAAAGCAGCTCTATGTTTTCCTTCATGATCGGCGCGTTATTGAACTTGTTGTCGGCCACGATGATGCCGATGCCCTTGTTCACGACGACGAGGGGCGTGACGATGAATTCCCTGACGTCCATCAGATCCCTGACATCCTTGCCTACCCGCTCATCGTTCCAGGAATCAGCGACATGGACGTTCTCCCTCCCGTTCAGCGCCCTGGTGAAGACGTTTTCGGTCTTCACGGGAAAGCGGGCCGAGAGAACCCGGCTGAGCAGGTTGACCCCCGCCTTCATTTCCGCGCTTTTGATCTCCACAAACGATTTATCGGTGGAGGTGGTCGAGGCGGCGGTCCAGATCTGGATTGCCTCCTCGAAGGAGTCGGGGCCCACCGCCATTTTTCCCACCAGCATGCCGTCCTCAACGAGGAACAGCATGGCCCGGTTGAACCCCAGACCGGTCCCCGAGGTTACGCCGGTCAGTATCGTGAAAAGGACCCGGTCAATCTCGTCGTCCTTCTGGATCGATTCAGATATCTGGCTCATCAGGGAGATCTGGTAATCATTCCGGAGCTTCTTGGTGACATCGTCGATGATGATGATGATCTGGCTTGCGTCCTTCATCACGATATTGGAGATTTTAATGTCGGCGATGATGGATATCTTGTTCAGCGTGAGAAGGTGCGTCTTTTCCAGCACGACGGTCTTGCCGGTCTGCCTCACCTGGGTGATCCCCCCCTTGAGCCGCGCGTTGACGAAATAAAAGATATCCTCTATCTTCTTGCTGTAGACCTCGTCGCTCTGAAACTGGAATTTCTTGTAGAACCCGTCGTTGGCAAAGAGAACGCGGTCCTCATCGTCAAGGACAATGAAGTAGGAGCTGATGGAAAATATGATGCTGTTGTAGAGTTCAATGAAGTTGTCGATCTCCTTCTTCTGGGCCGTCATGATGCTGTCCAGGTGCCTCCCGGCGACCACGAGTTCCCTCAGGATTTCATCAAGATCGTTTACGACCTTGACCTCCTGGTAGCTCTGGGCGAACTTTCCCTTCTTGAAATCGGACACCACCTCTTTGATTTTATTGATGCCCTTCCGGTAATAAATCCAGTTCGTCATGAAAAAGAGGAAGGCCCTGAGGGCAAGCATAAGAATGATGCAGGCGGCGAGAATGTAAACCATCCTGCTGTGGATGATATGATACCGCGAATAGAGGAACAGCAATGCGGCAATGACCGCGCTGTCGGAAATCACGAGAAAAACGAAAGTGATAAAATTCAGCCGCATGCACCCCCCGCCATTATCCGGTTATCTAAATAATATTTGATAAATTTCGGCCGGTATTTCAATCTGTTTTTTTGCGATACTTGAAAAATCTTGAAAGGAACGGCGCCGGGGCCCTCATCAGGCGCCGGATCAATGAAAAAAAGCGACAGGAACACCGCCAATGACAGAAACGAGAAAGATGGAGCGGCTCAGGCTGGTTATCGCCACAGGAAACAGAAACAAAATAAGGGAGATCCAGGAAAAATTTTCCTCCATTGAAGGGCTCACCCTGGTCCCCCTGAGCGATTTTCCCGACCCCCCGGAAGTGATCGAAGATGGCGCGACCTTCCTCGAAAACGCCATGAAAAAAGCCGCGCAGATCGCCGCCTTCACCGGCCTCCCCTCCATGGCCGACGACTCAGGCCTGGTCGTCGACGCCCTTGAAGGACGGCCGGGCGTTCTGTCGGCACGATACGGCGGCGAGTCAGCCGATGACACCGCCAAGAACCGGATGATCCTGGAAGAGATGCGGGGCGTTCCGGCGGGACATCGCGCGGCGCGGTTCATCTGCGTCATCGCCGTGGTGTTTCCCGACGGCAGGAATTTTTCCGCCGAGGGGACCTGTGAAGGCATGATTGCCGAATCGGTGAAAGGTTCCCACGGCTTCGGCTACGACCCGATCTTTTTTCTTCCCGACAGGGGGAAGACCATGGCGGAACTTCCCCTTGAGGTGAAGAACAGGATCAGCCACAGGGCCCGGGCGCTGGAGGCAATGAGGGAGATACTACGTAATGTCAACCCATGATCATTAAATTCATCAACTAGTTTCATGCTGACCCCCCTGTCCCCCTGAGGGGGCATGCTGCAACGGATTTTTCATATTACATTTCAAGGTATAAATTTAATCATGAACAGATAACATTCGACCACACGGAATAGTCCATGTTTGATTTCAGCGCTAGTCCTTTATTTATGTATATTGAGTCTTGAAGTATCAAATCGCGATGGTTAATCAGAGGCATTCCTTCACTAATATGCTTGATTTCATATGAAGCTGATATTTCATGCCCCCTCAGGGGGACAGGGGGGGTATAAATGAGTAGTGGTCAGGAGTCTTGAAACGATGACCAACATGACAAAATCATTATCCGGCAAAATCATCCGTCGATTAATAAAATTTTACCCCGATGTAAAGCCGGATTTAGAATACCGCAACCTGTACCAGCTGGCCGTGGCAGTGGTGCTATCGGCCCAGACAACGGACAGGCAGGTCAACGCAGTTACCGGCGAGCTCTTCCGCGCCTATCCCGATTTTAAAAGCCTGGCGCAGGCCCGTAGTGCGGATGTGCGCCGGATCATACGGAGCACCGGCTTTTACCGGAACAAGGCGAAGAACATCGTGGACATGGCGCGGGGGGTGATGGCGAATTTCAGCGGGAAGTTGCCCGACACCCGCGAGGAGCTCGTAACGCTGTCCGGCATCGGAAGAAAATCGGCGAATGTTATCCTCTCGATGGGCTTCGGGATTCCGGCCCTTGCCGTGGACACCCATATCATAAGGATCGCCAACCGCCTTGCCTACGCGGATTCGCGCGACCCCCTGGTTGTGGAGAAGCAACTCACGAGGTTCATACCGGAGCGCCTCTGGACCCACGCCCATCTCCTTCTCATCCGCCATGGCAGGGCGACCTGCAGGGCGCGGCAGCCCCTCTGCGGCGGATGCCCCGTCAGCGGGCTTTGCGCGAGTCCCGATAAAATTTAATGAATGACGCGATGACCCTGGGATTATTGATCCTTTCCTTCATCTCTTTTGCCGGGTCCAGTCCGGTCACCTTGGTGAGGGAGAGGTACGCCTCCTGGGAAAGGATGGGACTGATGTCGGTCAGGACCGTGACCAGGAAGGGAATCGTCTCCAGGCTTTTCGATTCCGAAGTGACCCGGATCAGCCAGATCTTGAAATAGCGGTTTCCCTTGCCGTAGCGCTCAGCCATGTCCGCCATGTTCTTCTCGCAGTACCGCGACATGTACCGCGAGTAATAGGCCGAGTTGATGAGGGCCTCGCCGGAATCGACGGACCGCCGCTCGGCGTAGGAGATCAGCTGCAGGTACTGGATGTCGATGTCCAGGTACTGGATATAGAAGGCGATGATGTTGGAGACCTCCATCGAGCCGGAGAGTATCAGGTTTTCCCATTCGGTAGCCGTGATGGCGACGGGACGCTCGTAGGCCCGCGAATAATATATGTAATCATACAGATAATAGGGATTCGATGTCCCGGTCACGATCGTCTTGAAGTTTTTCAGCGGGAAGGAATATCCCAGCCGCATCAGGATCTGCGCGGACCGGGCCTGCGGATACGAAGCGAAGGGCGTGAACTCATAGAGCATAACAAGGGTCAGCACGATGCAGGAGTACATGAGCATCGCCATGATGAGCCCGGCGATGATCGATTTGCGGATCTTCCGCACATCGACGGCTATTTTTTCGGTCATGAATTCGTATATGAGCATGATAAGGCCGATGGTTATCTGGAAAATCTTGAGACCAGACATCACGGCGCCGCTGGGGGTGAAGTAGAACACGAGCTGATATATGAGGAAATAAATCGCCGCTCCGCCGACGAAAAGCAAAAGCGTTATCTTCGGGCGCCGGTTGAATTTCAGGATGAGGAGAAGGATGAGAGAATAGAACACGGTGTTGAAAAACCTGCCGTCCAGGAGCTCCAGGATCGGGTTCCACGGCCAGTTCTCCTTGTCCAGGTAATTGATGAGCGTGTAAATGACCGTGGTGGTGTACACGAGGACGAAGGGGAACACCCGTGTCTTGACGAAGAGGATCAGGATACCGAAGCGGCGGTACAGGTTTTGGTACTCCTCCTTCAGGGGCGGAATGTCTATCATGGAAAAATTGAATATGAGATAGAAGGAGAACACGTAGAGGTACACGTTCACGATGATGGGGATCACGTCCCACTTGTACTTCAGGACGAAGATGACATTGACAATATACAGAAGGATCAGGATATAGACAAAGGTGGTGATTTTCTTGAACTGGTTTGTAAGGATCGGTGTGGCAGCCATATTCTCCCGCCGGTCTTATTTTTTCATTACCGCTACCCGGGGCAGGCCGGAATAGTCATTCAGCACGGACACTGTATAGCCCGCACCGGTGCCGGTTTCTTTCACGAAATCCTTCATCCCGTCCCCGATCTCCATGATGAGAACGCCGTCGCCGGTGAGGAACGGCCCTGCCTGGCTGATGACCCGCTCGATGGTCTCCCTGCCGCCCTTTTCCGAAAACAGGGCCTCTTCCGGCTCAAAGGCAAGATCTTTTTGCAGCGAGGCGGTTGCATCTCTGTCGACATAGGGCGGATTCACCGCTATCACCTGGAACCGCATGCCTTCGAGGGGCTCGAAGAGGTCCCCCCGGTGGAACCTGATCCTGTTTTTCCCGAGGATTCGCGCCGCGTTCCTGCGCGCCACCGCCAGGGCCTTTGCGGAAATGTCGGTGGCGTGCACCTCCAGGTCGGCCCTGCTGTGTTTCACCGATACCGCGATGGCGCCGGAGCCGGTCCCGATGTCGACGACCATGGCGTTCTGCTTTGCGTAATATACCGCCATGTCAACGAGGAGTTCCGTTTCGGGGCGGGGTATGAGGACGTCCCGGTTCACGTCAAAATCAAGGGAATAGAATTCCTTGCTCCCGAGGATATAAGCCACCGGCTCGAAGCCGAGCCTGCGGCGGGCAAGGCGGCCTATCCGGGCTGCTTCGCCGCGTTCAAGCTCGCGGTCATCGGCGACGCGGAGCCGGTACCGGTCCGTATCGAGGACGCTGGCGACCAGGAGCTCCGCGTCCAGCGTCGGGCTCGGTATGCCGGCGTCCTTCAGCTGTCTCGCGACAGCCGCAAGCATCTCGGATACGCGCACGCTTATACCTCGCAGCTATATATCGACCTTCTTGAGTTCCTGTTCGATTTCATTTTTCTTGAGCGCCTCGATGACCGGGTCAAGCTCCCCCTCGAGGATCTTTTCAAGGGAATAGAGGGTGAGGCCGATGCGGTGGTCGGTCAGCCTCGACTGGGGGTAATTATAGGTTCGGATGCGCTCGCTCCGGTCGCCCGAACCGACCTGGGACTTGCGCAGGGCCGCCTCGCGCTCCGCGCGCTCCTTGTTGGCCTTTTCGAGAAGACGGGCGCGGAGGACCCTGAGGGCCTTGGTCTTGTTCTTGAGCTGGGACTTCTCGTCCTGGCAGGTGACGACCATGCCTGTCGGGAGGTGCGTTATCCGCACCGCCGAGTCCGTCGTGTTCACGGACTGGCCGCCGTGCCCCGAGGAGCGGTACACGTCGATGCGGAGGTCGTCAGGGCTGATGTCGATCTCGTCTTCCTCCGCCTCGGCAAGGACCGCCACTGTCACGGCGGACGTGTGGATGCGGCCCCCCGCCTCGGTGGCGGGGACCCGCTGCACCCGGTGGCCTCCGGACTCGTACTTCAGGTGGTCATAGGCCTCCGGGCTCCGGACCGAAACGATGATCTCCTTGTACCCGCCGAGGCCGGTGTCGCTCACGCTCAGGTACTCCATCTTCCATCCCTTGAGGTCAGCGTAGCGGCTGTACATCCGGAAGAGGTCGGCAGCGAACAGGGCGGCCTCCTCGCCGCCGGTGCCGGCCCTGATCTCCATGATGACGTCCTTGCCGGAATTGGGGTCCTTGGGGAGCAGCATGATCAGGAGCTTCTGGTCCAGATCCTCGATCTTTTTCCTCAAATCGGCCACCTCGGCCTGGAGCATCTCCCTCATCTCCGGATCTTTCTCCTGAGGGAGGAGGGTTTCGGACTCTACGAGCTCCTGTTTCAACCTCCTGTAGTCATCGTAGGCGCTGATGATCGGGGCGAGCTGGGAACGCTCCCTGGTCAGGACCCTGAAGCGGCTCTGGTCCGCTATGACCTCGGGTTTGCTCATCTCCAGTTCCAGCTCGCGGAACCGCTCGGCTATCTTATTTAATTTATCTTCCATCGTTTTCCCGCGTAAAAAAAGAACGGTCAGGGCCGCTCTATAAATAATGCGCTCCCGGGAGGACTCGAACCTCCGGCACATGGTTTAGGAAACCACTGCTCTATCCTCCTGAGCTACGGGAGCATTGTTGTTCTGCTATGTGGGCATAGACTCGTACGGATCGGTAACGATGCGTTGGGGCCTTACTGGTACATGCTCTTGCGTCGAGAAGCAACAAGCCGCTGGAATTCCCTGATCTTCTTTACAACGATCTTGTCACCGAACATTTCAATTTTGTCAGTGCGGCTTAAATGTGTCAATTCTTTTTGCGCGTCGTCCTCGGTAAGGCCCGCCCACCGCGCCACGTCCTGCGCCGTCACCTGAAGGGTTATCTCGTTCTGGAGGTCAAGGTGCGGGTCCTGCTCGGCGAGCATGACCAGGACGTCCATGACCTTGAGCTGGGGTTCCTCCAGCAGGAGGATCATGAGGCGCCGCTTGGCGTCATAGATCCGCTTTGAAAAAATTACCAGGAGCTTGAACGCCAGCTGCGGGTTTCCTGCCATGAGGGTGTCGAAATTATCGCGGTGGAACTTGAGGAGCTTGACGTGGTCAATGGCGATCGCGGTCGCCGAACGGGGCTGCTCCTCGAGGATCGCCATCTCGCCGAAGACGTCGCCGTCAGTAAGCACGCTCAGGTTCTTCTCGCGGTTCTGGATGAACTTTACGATGCGCACATTGCCGGACTGGATGAAATAGAATTCATTGCCCGGCTCCCATTCGCAGAAGATGATCTCGTTCGGGGCGTACTCCACGCCGAACTTCTCGAAAAACCGTTCATCAAGAGCCATCGCCATAGAGCTACTTCCCCTGCAGTTGCTTGATCTTGGTCAGCGCGTCGCTGTTCAGCTTGTCCTTCGGCGACATATTCAGGACTTTATTGTAATAGGTTATCGCCTTTTCCTTCTGGTTCACCGATTCAAAGATCATGCCGATGTGGAAAATCGCCGGCTTCAGATAGGGCGACCCGGTGAAATTCCGCAGCACCTTCGACATGAGGTCCAGAGCCTCCTTCGGTTTGCCCATTTCAATGTAGCACCGGCCGGCGTCGAAGTGCGCCTTTTCGTACAGCTTCTTCTCCTCGGGGCTGGCGGTCCTGTTCAGGCTTATGATCTTCTGGTACATTTCAAGGGCCATCGGGTAATTCCCCCTGCCGAATGAGGTGTCCGCCGCGTCGTTCAGGTCCCTCGGGGAATCGCTCATGGTTACATCGGCATCGAAATCATCCAGCGCCGGGGCCTTGGTGTCGGCGAAAAAATCGTCCATTTCGCTCGAGAGCGATGTGCCGCCCGACGCGCTCCGGGAGGGAACGGGCGCCTCGTCCTCGTGGGTCGAATCGTCGAAATCGATCATGTCCTTCTCCTTTGACTGGTCCGGCTCGTCAAAGGAGAAGTCGGCCTCGGCCTGCTTCGGAGGCGCGGGCGCCGGTCCGGCGTCATGGCCGCCGATATCGGGAGGCGCCGGCTCCCCGGCGTCGATGCCCCTGATCCGTTTCATGGCCAGGGCTGCCTTTTCCCCGTCGGGATAATATTCCATGTAGCGCTTGTACGCGTACTGGGCGTGCTTCACCACGCCCGCCTTGTAGTAGTACTCGCCGATCTTGAAGAGCTCCGCGTCCGGGTTGACGATCTCGGTCTCGCCCAGCACCGAACGCTCCATCTTGACGATGCGCCGCAGCTGGTTGCTGAAGACGCGGAGCATCTTTTTGACGACATTGGCGTTTTTCAGGACCAGGCGCTCGAAATCGGCGGGGGTGAGGACAAGCACCGTGGTGTTTCCCACGGTCTGGGCCGTGTCCTCGCGGGGATACTTGCCCAGGGCAGATTTGACGCCGAAGAACTCACCCTGGCGGACCTCTTCCTTATACTCTTCCCCCGTGTCCAGCTTTATCGTTGTGAGAAACACCTTGCCGGCCTTCAGGATATAGATGTATTCGCTCTTGTCGCCCTCGAAATATATGATAGACCCCGACTTGTACGTCCGGGTTATGATTCCAGATGGCCCTCCGGCGCCGTTGGACATTGCGCGACCCCCGTGTTCTATATGTCAAAATCTATGGGAAGGAACGGAAATTCCTTTTTGAAACCGACGGCCCTGCTGATCCTCCGCAGCAGCCCGGCAGGGTCACCGATGATAATCTTGTCAACGCCGTCCATCACGACCCGGCTGTACGCGACGCCCAGGTCGTCGAAGACGTCCGCGTAGGCGGCATCGCCGTACACGGGCCTGCCGTCAATAACGACCAGCATGACATCGCGCAGATGCGCGTTGACTATCGATCCGGCGGGCGATCCACCGCGGTCCCTGAATAGGCACAGGTCGGCGGTGCAGCCCTCCTCGATGCGGCCGAGGTCGTTCCGGCGGAAGGCCCGGGCCGGGTTTACGGTGACCATCTTGAGTATGAGGTCGTCAGGCAGGTCTTCGCCATAGAGGCGGTGGTATATCATCTTGTCGTATTTCATTTCATAGAGGAGCGTCTCGCCGCCCGTTGCGGACGAGTCGGTGCCGATGCACAGGTTGATGCCCTTCTTGAGGAATTTCTTCGCGTCCATCGTCTTGTTGTACATGAACATGTTGGAATCGCAGCACCAGACGCAGGAGGCGCCGCGCTCCTTGACCAGGTCCAGGTCGTCGTCGGAAAAGGCGATGCAGTGGATGAATACCGAATGGTCGCCGAGGCCGCCGAGGCGGTCTATGACCTTCAGGTCCTGCTTCGTTTCGTCGTCAAATCCCTCGGCTATGTGCGTGACATAGGGGATGTTTTCCTTCAGGGCCTTCTTGTACTCGACGGTGATGCCGTCGCCCCAGGCAAGGGCAAAGGACGCCACGGAATGGGAAAGGGCGAACTTCTTGATGGCCCGGGTGGGCAGGATGTCGTAAAACTGGTCCCCCACGAAATGGGGCATATGGTCCGACACCAGGGTCACGCCGGAGACCAGGTTTCGGTACGCCCCGAGGAGGTACAGGTCGCGGTTTTCTATCTGGCACCGCTCCTCGTATACGGGGGAACTCTTCAGGTCGTTGTCCCAGGGGAGCCAGTTGATATAGGGCCCGTTCCCGATCTTGGGGTGATAGGTGCCCAGGAGGTGATCGTGGGCGTTGATGAGGCCCGGTACGATGACGCACTTGCCAGCGTCAAGGTTAATGGACGCGCCCCCGCCCGCGGATACCGATGAGAACTTCCCATTGTTGATGACTATGGAGCCCTTCTTGATTGTTTTTTCGGGAGTTAATATTGTACCGCCGCTAATTGACCATTTGCTCATTCCACAAACCTTACATTAAATATTATGCGGTTACTATAATTTCGACTTCCGGCAATAAAATAATTAGTCTCCGGTACTTTTTTATTGGTGGCGCCGGGTTTCCGTGACATCAGACCGGATAGACCCTTTTTGTCTAACAGTTTCCTGAAAAACTCCTCCCATGAAGTTTTTCAGGGCCGGTTTTACGAAGTGAATTCGTAAAACCTTACATTTTTCTCGGCTAACGCCTCGAAAAATGGCGATACATCCATGTATCGCTTAGCAGTTTGCTGTTTTTCAGCAAACTGCTAAAACAACTGATAAATTAAAATATTACTATAAACTGATAGCGTCAAGTAAAATACCAATAAATAAAATCCCTGATTTGTATACAAAAAAAATCAATGATGATAAGGATTATGGGGCATTCCGACTAACCGCAGAGGTTGGACATTTTGGCTTAAATGCCCTCCACGACACCACGCATGAAAATTATAGCCAATATTTTCATTGACGCGTATCCGGTGCGTTGGAAACTGTACCCGGCACGATTCCCGGAAATGAACCCGGGGATCAGCCGCATTATCCTGTACCGTACAGGGTTCGGCCGTCAATAAGGCAGCCCGGGCACAATCAACCGATATAGGAGTGCAGCACATGGAGATAAAACTGTATCATATTGATTCTCTGGATTATTCAGGTTCCATCGATGTTTCAGAAGGGTCCTGGAAATACAGGGGCGTTGACAACGAACATTTGAAATCAGTCACCGAAGGAATGCCCCTCAAGGCGGTGCTCTCCTGCCTTGTCAACTTTGACCTCGTTTACGACGTGATCGAGTAACCGTAAAAGCGAACTACTGCCTGTTCTGCCTCCGGAACTTTTCCGGGGTGGTCCCCATGAACTTGGGAAAAATCCTGTTGAAGGTCCGCAGGCTCTCAAAACCCACCGAAAAGGCTATGTCTATGATATTATCATCGGTCTCCAGGAGCTTTTTCGCCGCGTCCCTCACGCGCAATTCATAGATATAGTCGCCCAGCTTCTGGTTGGTGCAGGTCTTGAAGAGCTTCCCGAGATTGTCCGGATGCACCTCGACCGACGCGGCAAGGCCCTCCCGGGATATGTCCGAGGTGTAGTTTTCCTCGATGAACTCCTTGACCTTCCGTATCTTTTCCTCAGTCCGCGACGTGATGCTGAGGGGCGGTGTCTTTTTCTGCGACTGCGACAGCCGGTCGCTCAGGAGCGCCTTCTCGATGACAAAACTTTCCAGGCTGGTGTTGAGGTCCTCGATCTCGTCCATCATGCCGATAAGCCGCGAGACCAGCACCAGGGTGGTCCCGGTGTAGAGCAGAAACGCCCCGTAGGGGAACAGCATGTAATCAAAAAGGATCCCGTAATGGAAATCATACCCGGTGAACTTGAACAGGTAGATGAAGCCGTCATGGATCGCGGTGATGACCACGGCGCTCCCGAAAAAGCCGAAGAGCTTGGCGTAGGGGCTTTTTTTATAGAGGGCCGAAAAGTGGCATGAGAAATTATAAAAGCCGATGCCGACGGTCACGGCGATCATCAGGATGCCGTGGATCCGCAGGGTCTCCATGTTGGTAAAAACCGCGGCCATGAAAATGACAACGGCCAGGTATATCCAGAGTATTTTTTCGATTTTCTTTCGCTGCATGCCGTAAATGCGGTGAAGGAAAATAGGGTGCACCACGTTGAGCGCGGCCCATCCCACCCCGAGGATCTTGAAACGCGCAAGAATGGAGCCGTAGGAGTTCCAGTAATTGCACAGCTCCAGGATCACCACCAGGCCGCAGAGGAGCTGGAGGCAATAGAAAAGGTATTCCTCCGATGACCGCCTTCTGATGTAAAAGAAAAAGAAGACCAGGAAAATGGGCACCCCGGCGGCAATAATGAGATAGTCCATGGTGATCAGCAGGAACCCCATTGTCGCCTTGCTGCTGCGGAATTCCTCCATGGCGGACACCGCCAGGGGACCGCGCACTTCATTGAACATGTAGTACCGGATGCGGACGGCAATGACGTTCTTTGCGCCATACCGGACCGCGGACACCGGCACCGCATAATGGCGCGGATGGTTCCACATCGACAGTTCCCGCGGCGGGAACCTTCCCGTCGAGCCTATCCTCACCCCATTGAAGTAGGTTTCGTCGGCGTTGCCGATCCGGCCGAGGATCAGGCCGATATCCTCCCGGGGATACTTCGGGTCCACGGTGATGATCTTCCTGATCCAGAGGGTCCCGGCAACGGTCCCGGTCCGCTCCAGGGCGTACCGCATCATGCTCCCCGGCAGGTTGAAATTATCCCATGATGAATCGTCATATTCCGGCGCCGCGAAGGTTATGCTGTCATGGAGGTTGATCTTCCAGGGCCCCTCCAGCGACGTTTCTTTCTCCGTCTGACTGACCACGACTTCTCCCAGGACAGGGACGGGCATGCCGCCAACGCAGAAAAAGAGTATAACCGCCAGGACAATCGCCGGGCCGCAGAAAACGCGCGGAAAATATTTCTCCATGATAAGCATAGATGGCCCTGTTATCTTTTTCATGTTCATGCGTTACGCACGGGTGACGGACCTGAACTCCCTCAGGAGTGGTATTGTATTGACCGTGGTTTATTTTTCAAGAATTTTAATGGAGAAAAACCTTAATTATTGATACTTCAGACTGGCTCAGCGAGACGATCTTCATTAACTAGGAATCCAAACCGGTCTTGAAAAAATCGACCGCCCGGGATAGGGATTCGGACATCTCGTCGATTTCCCTGACGCCGTCCGCCATGTTCAAAACAGCCGACGAGTTCCTGTTGCTCAGCCCCTGAATGTCGCCGATGATCCTGTCCAGGTTCTTCACCGCCGCCGTATGCTCGGTTATGGTATCGTTGATGCTTTCCATCAGCGCCTTCATGGTGTCGGTTTCCCGGTGGACCGTTTCATCCACCGCTACCTGTTCCTGCATGGAGCGGAACATCGTCTCGATCATTGAGCTGGTGGAGGTAATGTCGGCGATGATGCTGTTGATTATGCTGACGGTGCGGTTGACGCTGACGATGCCGTTCTTGATCTCCGCGTCGTTCGCCTTGATCAGCGAGTCGATCTCGGTGATGTTCTGGGTGGTCTTGTCCGCCAGCTTGGATATCTCGTCCGCGACCACGGCAAAGCCCCTCCCCGCCTCACCGGCCCGGGCCGACTCGATGGCGGCGTTCAGGGCCAGCAGGTTGATCTGGTCCGATATGTCGTTGATGATCTCCATGATGCTGCTCATCTCGCCGGAGCTCCGGTTGATTTTGACCATGATCTCGCCGGTCGTTTTGAGGGATTCCTCGCCGGCGTTGATTTTACCGGTGATGGAACGCGTCACGTCCATGACGCCGCGGTATTCCTCCATGATCTTGCGGATGGACCCGGACAGGGTTCCGAGGCGGTTATTGAGCGCGATAAAGCCCTCCGACTGGACGTCGGTGCTGGTCTGTATGCCGCTCACTCTTTTTATGAGGTCCTTGCTGCCGGTGAAGAACTGCTCCTCCAGCCCGGTCTGGGACCGGATGTTGTCCGTGACATCGTTGGTCGCCTCATGGAGACGGTGGGTAAAGCTGGCAAGCCTCCCGAGAACAACCTTGATCTCGATGACCATCTCCTGGAGCCGTGAAACAAAGCCGTTGAAGGCATTCGAGACCCTGCCAATCTCGTCGTCGGTCCGGACCGGGAGCCGTACCGTCAGGTCTCCGTCTACGCTTGCCAGGGCTTCCAGGCTCGTGAATAGCCTCTGGAGGGGGCGGGTGATGAGGTTTCCGATGAAAATAGAGATCATGACCGACAGGACAATGGCAACAATGGACAGCATGACATAGTACCGCAGCGAGCGGGACAGGATGGCCCTGGCGTTCCTGTCCGATATGTCGGCCCCGAGGACACCCAGGAAGGCGCCGCCGGCGTCGTAAATCGGCGCGAACCCCATGACGGAGTTTACGCCGTACTCCTCGTCGCGGCGGAACTCGGTATCTACGATATTTTTCTTCTCGGCAAGGGCCTTTATCGTGACCGGCTGTTCCGAAATGTCATAGTACTGGGAATAATATGACGCATCCTTGACCCGCTTCCCCGTCTTGATCTCCTTTTCCATGTCATCGAGGGTGTCGGCGTCCACGACAAAGCGCGCCGTTCCCTTTTTCGTGGTGGGCACCAGGGTATATACATAGAGGATCAGGTCCTTCTCGGTGTCGCGCACCTGGTTAAGCTGCTCAGCGATGGCCCGGAAGTCCTTATCATCGTACATTCCCAGCAGCACGTCATCGTCGAAAAGAAAATCCCCTTCCCCGCTTATCCCGGCGACATCAAGGGTCGGGGCCATTTTTTTTACGAGCCTCCCGAAGGCCTCCCGGTCAAGGGTTCTCGCACCCAGAAGGGCGATGTTCTTCAGTCTACCGCACAGCTCATACTGGAGATCATCTTTCAGGTTCTTGTAGGATATGGCGGTGAAGCCGACGCTGATGAAGGAGCTCAGCAGGAAGAGGATAAGGATGATTTTGACCCGGAGGGAGATGCGCGGCATTTTCATAAACGGCAATCCTGATTATTCTTATCGCAACTTCATATTAAGATAACCATATACTCACCAATCGCAAAGACATTTTACCCGACGCCCGGTAAAAATTATTTGGGCATCGTTCACGCCGTCGTCACAGGCTTCCGGGAGCTCCTCCTTCCACGGAAGGATTACCGCCCCCCACCCTCCCGCAGCGAAGAATCTTTTTTATTGACATTGTTCACCCGGTCTCCTATACTAACAATAAGGAGAACGCTATGGATACTTCAAAAATGGACCATCTTGACATCATCCTGCTCTGCGGCCTGTATGGCTCGGGAAAGACCGAATTCGCCATGAAGTACTTCCTGGGAAAGGACCGGAACCGCATCAGCCGTTCGGATATCCGGAAAAGCATGTATGAAATGACCAACTTCGGCGAAAAGTGGACTCCGGACCGCTTCTCTGAGGACACCGACGCGCTGGTCAAGCACATCGAACGCAAAGTCGTGGAGCACTTCTCCCACCAGAAAAAGAAAATCCTCATTATAAACACCTATATCACGAAAAAATCCCGTCAGGCCATCGTGGACCTGGCCCGACAGACAAAAAAATCGATCGGCGCCATCTTCCTGAACAGGCCGCTGGAGCAGTGCCTTGAGCGGAACAGCAAAAGCGCCATGGCGGTGCCCCAGGAGATAATCTACAAGCTCAACAGCAGGATCGAACTGCCGGATAAAAGCGAGGGATTTGACGAGGTGATGATTGTAACCTACAAATAGCGGACCGCCAGCGTGCATCATCGGCCCCGCGCACCGTTTACGGAGAGAGCGACATGAAACAGACATGGCTTATTCTTTTCACCTGCGCGTGCCTTATGGCCTCCGCCGCCGTCGCCAGGACCGCCAGCTTCACCGGGACCTGGAGCACCAACTGGGGCCCCCTGGAGATGACCCAGAAGGGGTCCCGTGTCATGGGCCATTACACCGGGCAGTTCAAGGGGATCATCGACGGCGTCGTATCCGGCAACAGGCTTGACTTCACCTGGTCCCAGCCGAACGGGGAGTACGGCAGGGGTTATTTCGTGATGTCGGACGACGGGAATTCCCTGGACGGCATGTGGGGCATGAATGACTCCGATTCCGACGGCGGGACCTGGACGGGGACACGGGCCGCCGCCCCGTCAAAGACCGGGAAATAGAGCCCGGGCCTTCCGCCGGGCGCCTACAGGTAAAGGGCCCTTCCCTTCACCGTCACCATCCTTTCCCTGACCAGATCGCCTACCGCGGCGCTGACCGCCTCTTCAGGCCGGCCGATGATGACCGACAACCGCTTCACCGTCACGCCGGGATGCGCCAGGAGCGCCCGGAGGACCTGTCCCCGGAGCTGCCGGCGCGAGCCCTCGAAGGGCTTCTGCTTCTGGTGGTGGGCGCTTTTCCGGGACGGATTGGGGTGACGCCTCTTCAGCATGGCCCCGTAATCCATCAGCGCTGAATACCAGTGGTGGGGCTCCTTGCGGTCCAGGGCCGCCTCGGCCAGGGGAAGGATGTCCCGGTCGCTCACCGTTCTGTTTTCGTGAAAGAAGAAGTGGATGAACACGGCCCGTATGTTGGTCTCGATGAAGACAACGGGGCGGTTAAAGGCGAAGGCGCAGATTGACGCCGCCGTGGCCCTGCCGATGCCGGGAAGCATTGCCAGCGCCTCCGGGTCATCGGGGATCCTGCCGCCGTGGTCCTTCACCACGGCACCGGCCAGCTCGTGCAGAAACCGGGCGCGCCGGTTGTATCCCATCCCCTGCCATACCGCGAGGACGCGGGACAGGGGCGCCGCGGCCAGGGCCTCCACCGTGGGGAATGCATCAATGAACTCCACGAACTTCTCCGCCACGCGGGCCACCTGCGTCTGCTGAAGCATGATCTCGGAAACCAGGATATGATACGGGTCGTCGGTGCGCCGCCAGGGAAAATCGCGCCGGTGTTTCCGGTAATAACCGTAAATGACCGATCGGAATTTCCTGATCCGTGCGGCTCCCTCCCGCGGCGCAGATGCCTTCCCGCGGCGGCGCTCAGTTTTGCAGCGTTCGCGGAACTCTCTCACGATGGAGGCATCATCATAGCGTTCATCATCCTGCATGGGGCCACCATACGACGGGGCCGGCGGCGAATCAATAGTTTTTCCTGCAGCGGGTCCCGTTATATGAAAAACCGGATGAAGCGCGCCACGAAATAGGCGCCGGCGACAAGGAACATCGGTATGGACGCGAAGAAGAGGGCCACCTCCATCGGCCTGGCCACGGACGAATGGAGCACCTTTTTGCCGAAAAAGTTATAGTGATAATGATCGGGCAGCTTCGACCGGCGGTATACCCGCACGAATATCGACGTCTGGAGAAGGAGGGTGAGGATCATGAAAACGCCCGAAACAAGCCACATGAGGTTCGGGCCCTGTATCTTCCGAATTTCTTCCGGATAGAAAATGGCGATGACGATGCAGATGCCGGCGGTGACCAGGTTGACCGCCGCGGTATTGATGTATTTGCGGAGGTATGATTCCGTCCGTATCCTGACATACCTGACCAGATAAAACACGTGCAGGACAATTGAGAGGCATAAAACGGTCAAAAGAAGAACAACGATCAATAGAATTCCCCTTTTTATTGATGGTGATGCCTGCGGCAGCATCGGTGATGTACCGGATCAGCTTCTTCCAGGATCCTTACGGCGCGCCTCCTCAACGGCACCGCCGGCCTTACCGCACCGCCTTGAAAAATTTCCATATTTCATCGCAGGCGTTGAAGTCGCGGGACGTGAGCCCGATGAACCGGGACAGCGTATAGTGCCATCCCCCGGGCCAGGTATGGCCGCCGCCCTCGATCCGGTATAGGATCACCCGGGAACCCCCGTCACATGCATTGTATGAAATCTTTTTTACCCTGGTGCCGTCGCCGGGGTCCGAATCGGGAAGCGGTTCCTCCTCCCCGCCGCCGCGGCATTTGTTGTAACGGACCCAGAAGCGGACCGTCTCTTCCGTTGACACGACCCTGCCCCTCTTTATGCCGAGGAGCCTGATATCTCCGCCGTCATAGGGGATGATAGGATCCTCCGTGCCGTTTATGACCATCACGCTCACCGGCCGGGACAGCGCGCATTTCCCCTCCTGGCCCGCGGGGTGCGGGGCCGCAACCGCGGCTATGCCGCGGACCGCCGGCAGGGAACAGGCCAGGCGGTAGGACATGAGGCCGCCGTTGGAAATGCCCGCGGCAAAAACCCTCCCGGCGTCAATGGGATATTCGGCGGCAAGCCGGCTGATCAGAGCCGCGATGAACCCGACATCATCAACGGCATGCCTGCCGGCATAGGTTTTTGAATCGTCGCGGAAATCATTCCAGCTCTTCCCCAGCCCCGAAGGGTATGCCACGTAAAAGCCATCGATGTCAGAGAGCTCGTTGAACCTCTGCCTCGTGAGCTTTACAACACCCTTCGCGGTGCCGCCGCCGCCGTGAAGAACGATCAGGAGCGGCGCAGGGGCCGCCGGCCTGTTCTTCGGCACATGGACAAAGCATGATCTGTCAGCGCCGCCATGCTCTATTGCGACGAGGCGCAGGCCGTCCTGACCGTCCGGGCCGCGCCCCGAGGTGCAAGAAAGCGCTTGGAGCAGAAGCGATATGATTATAGGTATCCCCTTCATGCGTTTATGGAATCCCTTCATGACTTTACGCAAGCCCTGTCGTTACATAGGAAATCGTGCCCCCTGGATTGCCGGTTGCCGGGGTACAACTGAAATCGAGCAGCTTGATGATCCCCCTATGGATCTCATGGCAATATCTCGCAAAGCATCTATTATAGCATACCGAGTATTTACGTCAAACAAAAAAAGGATTATGTACAATTTGATTCAATTGGTTTCGGTAATCATTCAAGTGACAGGGGTTATCCCAGCGAGCAGGCGACAAGGATGTCGCCGATTCCGCCGAGTCAACATGGACGTTATACGAGGCGGACAAGCGGGATAGCCCCTGTCACTTTATATCGATTTGAAGCCAATCTATTTACACAAAAAACCAGCCCGCGGCATTTGCCGCGGGCTGGTTTTTAAAGGTCTCGTATATGTTATCCGGCTTTCCGTTCGTCGTCTACGACCTCATATTCAGCGTCATAGACTTTTTCGCCGTTGCCGTGTTCTTGACCGGCTGTTGATCCCCGATCCTGCCGGCCGTTCCCCTGTTCAAAGGGCGCGCCCTGGGCGCCGGGCTGGCTCCCGCCTGCGTTCTGGTACAGCCTGCTGCCGAACTCCGCCGCTGCCTGCTCGAGGCGCGTCTTTGCCGCCCGAATGGCGGAAGCGTCGCTTCCTTCCATGGCGCTCTTCACCGACGCGATCTCGGACTCGATCCTGCTCCGCTCGGCCGGCTGGACGCGGTCGCCGTTCTCCTTCAGCATCTTTTCCGCGGCATAGACAACCGAATCCGCCTCGTTGCGGGCATCGATGAGGTCCTTCGCCTTCCGGTCTTCCTCGGAATGGGCCTCTGCATCCTTGACCATGTTCTTGATCTCGGCTTCGCTCAGGCCGCTGGAGGACTCTATGCGAATCCTCTGTTCCTTGCCGGTTCCCAGGTCCTTGGCCGACACGTGGACGATGCCGTTGGCGTCGATGTCGAACTCGACCTCGATCTTGGGCACGCCGCGAGGCGCCGGGGCTATACCCACGAGCTCGAACCTGCCCAGGGTCCTGTTGTGGGCCGCGAGCTCGCGCTCGCCCTGAAGCACATGGACCGAAACCGCGGGCTGGTTGTCCTCGGCCGTGGTGAAGACCTGGCTCTTCCTCGTCGGGATCGTCGTGTTGCGCTCGATGAGCCTGGTCATGACGCCTCCCAGGGTTTCGATCCCCAGGGAAAGCGGGGTCACGTCGAGGAGAAGAACGTCATGGACGTCCCCGGCCAGGACGCCGCCCTGAATGGCCGCGCCGACCGCAACAACTTCGTCCGGATTAACGCTCTTATTCGGTTCCCTGCCGAAAATTTTCTTCACGAGCTCCTGCACCGCCGGGATACGGGTCGATCCGCCCACGAGGAGCACCTCGTCGATATCGCCTGCCGTGAGGCCCGCGTCTTCAAGGGCCTGCATGCAGGGCCCCCTGGTCGACTCGACCAGGTCGCCGATCAATTGCTCGAGTTTGGCCCTGGTCAGGGTGAGGAGCATGTGCCTCGGCCCGTTCTTGTCAGCGGTAAGGAAGGGCACGTTCACCTCGGTCTGGGATTTGCTCGACAGCTCGATCTTTGCCTTCTCGGCAGCCTCCTTCAGCCGCTGGATGGCCATCTTGTCGCCGGAAACGTCGATCCCGGTCTGGTTTTTGAATTCCTGGATGAGCCACTGGATTATGCGCTGGTCGAAGTCGTCGCCCCCCAGGTGGGTATTCCCGTTGGTGGACTTGACCTCGAAGACTCCGTCTCCAAGTTCCAGGATGGATATGTCAAAGGTACCGCCGCCCAGGTCATAGACCGCGACTTTCTCGTTCTTCTTTCCCTTCTTGTCAAGACCGTAGGCAAGGGCCGCGGCCGTCGGCTCGTTGATGATACGTTCCACCTCCAAGCCGGCGATGCGCCCCGCGTCCTTGGTGGCCTGCCGCTGCTCGTCGTTGAAATATGCCGGCACGGTAATGACGGCCTTCGTCACTTTTTCGCCGAGATAATCCTCCGCGGTCTGCTTCATCTTCTGCAGTATGCGCGCCGATATCTCCTGGGGCGTGAAACTGCCGGCATCGGTGCTGATCTTCACGCTCCCCTTGTCATCGATCACCCGGTAGGGAACCATCGTGATTTCGTCCTTCACCTCGCTGAAGCGGCGGCCCATGAAACGCTTGATGGACCGAATCGTGTTGACGGGGTTGGTGATGATCTGGTTCTTGGCAACCTGCCCCACCAGCCGCTCGCCCTTTTCGTTGAAGGCGACGATGGACGGCGTGGTGCGCTGTCCCTCGCTGTTCTGTATGACCACCGGATCGCCGCCGGACATGACGGAAACGCACGAGTTGGTCGTTCCCAGATCTATTCCGATAATTTTGCTCATAGTATTCCTCCTTTTTCTCCTCCAGGAAGAGGCCCAACCTGCAATCTTCCGGTCGGGCCTCTTCCATTTTGCTTTTTAATCCTGTAAAATGTCTTCACTCTGACTTTTTAAGAGCCCTTGCTGCACCTCTGGCTTTTATTGGCCTGCCTCCTGCTCATTATCAATGTACCTCGACATTGATCCTTTTGGGCTGTGCAGCCTCCCCTTTGGGGAGCTCGATATCAAGGATACCATTCTTGTAATGCGCCTTTACCTCGTCAGCCTTGATCCCTTCAGGAAGGACTATCGTCCTTGAAAAGGATCCGAAGGACCGTTCGCAGTAGTAGTAATTCCGCTTTTTATCCTCTTCAGTCTTCTCTTCCTTTTTTTCGCCTGAAATCGTCAGCATGTTTTCTTTCATTATAACGTTGAGGTCTTTCTCATCAAGACCCGGAATTTCAGCCTTTACATAGACCGCCCTGTCATCTTCATGGACATCAAGCTTAGGAAATACTTCCGTGCCCAGCAGGTCAGCCGGAACCATTCTGAAATAGTCATCAAAAACTGTTGAAAGGGAAAAATCCGCATTATTCAATCTTGCTAAACCCCATTTCATAATAAACCTCCTTCTGGCTTATTTTGTTAGCACTCATCATTAATGAGTGCTAACAACTTCTGAAATAAATATACATACGCCGGAAACAATCGTCAATATACAGATAAATTTTTTTGATTTTTTTTAATGCCAGGTGCCGCCAATTCTCCATCGGGGTTTTCTGGTAACCCTGGCAAAATGACCGGGAATTATATCTTCCGGCCCACTTAAAGGGAAATTTATAACATTTTCATGGTTTACTCTGACACCTGCTTTTGGGGCATTTTCAGCCAGTTCCAGAAGTTTTTCTACCCTTTTCCTTGTTAGGGGATGGGTCCGCAGCACCGAAGGCCCCGGAACCCTTCTGCCGGGCATAAATAGCAAGTCCCTGAATCTAATCGGATAACGTTCCAGTTTGTCAAGGGCTGCGGCTAGGCCACGGGGGTCACCGGTTAGCCTGACGGCATTGAGATCAGCGTCATACTCCCTGGTACGGGAAAGGGCCAGCTGGAGAAGCACTGTAAGATAGGGCGCGAGAAATATCACCAGAATGGCCCATATGGGAATCTCGGCCCCTCCCAGGAGGATGAGTGGAAAATACAGGGCCAGGAGAATAAACCCAACAGTGGAAAAAATATTGGTAAAACGGCTGATGGCGTCAGCCAGACCCATGACCCAGAGGTCATTATGCTCGACATGGCTCACCTCGTGGGCCAGGATCCCGGCCATTTCGTCCCGGTTCATGCTCCGCAGCAGGCCGTCGGTAAGGACGATGGCGGCCCGGTCCTTCCTCCCTACAGTGAAGGCGTTCATGATGCTGCTCGGCACGTAGTAGAGTTCAGGAAGGGCCGGCAGACCGGCCCTGTCAGCTAAATGCCCGAGAATCCGGTAGAGGCCGGGCGCCTGGTCCGGTGAAATCAGTCTCGCGCCGTAACTGCGCAGCACCATGGCAGGGGTCAGGCGGGGGCTCATGAGAAATATCATGGAACCGACGCCAATCGCCACCAGGAGACCCAGCTTGCCGGCGACCAGAAGGCCGATGACGGCGAAAATTGCCACCATGGACCCCAGAATCAGCAGGGACTGGAAAACATTGACCAGCTTCCGTATGAACAACCTTCCTTCAGCCATTATCCAGACTCCTTCATTGCTTCGACCGCTCCGCTGCACCCGCCATGGCACAAATATACCTCTCCTACGGCCGCTCGCCCACTGTCACGAAAAGATTTATCTTCGCCTTCTTGCGCCAGACCGTGACCTGCAGGGTCTTGCCGATGGGTGTCTTTTCCACGGTCCCGACCAGGTCGCCGAAATCCTTGATGGGCGAACCTCCCACGGCAATTATCACGTCACCGACCAGCAGGCCGCCCTTGTCGGCGGGACCGCCGTCCACCACCTGCCCGACCAGGGCGCCCTCGTTATTCGAAAGGCCCAGCTCCTTGGCATACTCCTCGGTGAGGGGAACGATCTGTACGCCTATGTAGCCGCGCTTGATCTTCTTGTGGGTCTTCAGCTCCTCCAGCACCGTTTTCGCGGTGTTGACGGGGATGGCGAAGCCGATTCCGATATTGCCGCCGGTCTGCGAATATATCATCCGGTTAATGCCTATCACTTCGCCGTAGATATTGAGGAGGGGTCCGCCGCTGTTGCCGGGATTGATGGAGGCGTCGGTCTGGATATGGGTCTGGGAATCGCCCATCAGGTCCAGGTCGCGCCGTCCCACGGCGCTTACCACCCCGACCGTGAAGGTCCGGTCAAGGCCGAAGGGGTTCCCGATGGCAATGGCCCAGTCGCCCACCTTCACCGTGCTGGAATCACCAAGGTAGACTGGCTCCAGCTTTTCCTTCGGGCTTATCTTCAGGAGGGCCAGGTCGGTCCGCTCGTCCGAGCCGACGACCGTCGCGTCGTACACTATCGAATTCACCTTCACCTTCACCTTGTCGACGCCGTTGACCACGTGGTAGTTGGTGCAGACATACCCGTCATCGGAAAGGATGAACCCCGTGCCAAGGCCGGTGCGCTTCTGTGTCCGGGGCCGCCCCTGGCCGGGATTGCCGAAAAACTCCCTGAAGAAAGGATCGTTGAAAAAGGGGTTCTGCTGCATCTTCACCGTCTGTTCGGTGCTTATGTAGACTACTTTGTGCTTGTTGAGCTCAAAGACCTTCCTGAAGGCGTCCTGCACCTTCACCGCGTCGGTGACGACGGCGCCGCTTTTCAGGGGCGAATCCCCGGAAGCTCCGAAGAGTTTCCCGCCGCGACCCATGCAGAAAAGGGAAAGGAGCAGCGCTGCGGACAGCACGGGAATTGCCGCCATGAACATTTTTTTGTTACGCATATATTTCCTCCGCGTAATAATATAATTGCTGTAGCAGGTGGTATCGAACAAGATCCCCGCCGGCTGCCGCCGTGCGGTATGAGGCTGTAAACGATATGATCCGTAACAGCGTTAATTAATTGTTATTGTTGCCTCCCGGAAAAGAATGTTACAGGGAGAAGATAAATATTATTTTACTTGCAATCCATGGAGGAACCGGCATAGAATTGCGGCGGAAAGATCCCATGGCTCCTGTAAAAAATAATTGTAACATAACCATCGGTTTTTCAACGACCAGGCTGCTCTCGTCGCGCATCATACGATGGGCCACCAGGTCTTCCTGCAGCCATGCCTTCATCGCCTTCGACGACCGGTCCCTGAACATGAGGATGGTGATGCAGGCGGAATCATGGGGCTTTGAACTCAGGCCCTGGGACCGCTGGATACGCCACAACACCCTGGTGGCGGAATTCCGGCCGGCCGGCCCCTCCCTGGAAGGCGCCCTCAAGGTGATTGCCAGGCGCCTCGGCACCAAATTCGACTACCGGAGCGCCTTCATCATCGGTCTGAAGAGCCTGGTCCAGTCATGGTCCCGGAACCGCTACACCCTGAATCTCAACCACAGCCCCTGGAAGCTCACCTGCTCGGAGGCGGTGGTGCGCTTCCTGAAGCATGGCGGCTACGCCGCGGTGAAAAAGAGCGACCCCGAGACCATGAGCCCGGGGGAACTGCTGAAAGCGGTATTGACCGACAGGAGCCAGTTCAAGGCGAACTACCTGAAGATACGGTATCTCGCCTTCGACCGCACGCTTCAGCTGGATGCCGCATCGTTTAAAAAGTCGGTCTTCGTATTCAGGAAAAAACGTCCCGTTGGAGCACGGTAATGCCACAGATAGACTACATGAAAGTGATCGGCGCGCTGTCGAAAACGCTGAACCTGGAGACCATAGACATGAAGTTCCATGACAGGTCGACGGACCGGCTTGACATCATCATGGGGGCCGACGCCGTGCAGGAGAAGAAATTCACCCTGTCCTTGACGAACTTTTCAGTGGAACTGTCATTTTCAAAGCAGTACCTTTCGGGGAAGGATTTTGAAAAGTGGATAACCAGGTTCGAGTACGAACTGGAGCAGGCGTTCGTGTCAAATGTATCCATCCATTTAAGCGAGGACCCTTCCAATCATATTCTGAAAATAGAAGTTTAGGAGGGCACCATGGCACTCTTCCTGGTACAGCACGGAAAAGCGGCTCCTGCCGATATCGACCCTGAACGGGGCCTTACCGCCGAAGGACGAGCCGAAGTGGAGCGCATCGCCGCCGTGGCAAAGGGATACGGCGTGCGGATCGGGGCCATTCTGCACAGCGGAAAAAAGCGCGCCCGTGAGACAGCGGAACTATTTGGCGACATACTGGGACCGGGCATCAGCAGCAAAGCAGCGTCGGGCATGGACCCGAATGACGACGTGGCCACCCTTGCCGGAAGGCTCAGTGCTGCGGAAAACCTGATGCTTGTCGGCCACCTCCCTTTCATGGAAAAACTGGCGTCCCAACTTATAACCGGTTCGCCGGACAGGCCCGTGTTCAAATTCCAGAACGGGGGGATAGTGTGCCTTGACATCCACCCCTCAGCCGGAACCTGGGTGATTATCTGGTCCCTGATGCCTCATATCGGCTGACATCACCGGATTTCGAATTTTTGTTGACATAAACCGAACAGACGGTTTTAATACTCTGAGATTTTGAATCCTTCCAGAATTCTTAAGACGGAGCTTTTTCATGAATGACACCCATGCCTGCGCCAGCGACAGGGAATTGCTGGAAAGCCAGGGCGCGGTGCACTGCACCGTGTGCAACAAGGAAATCGACTACCTTACGTCCCTCGTTTCTGGCTCTCCCCAGGACGCCATATACATCTGCTTCGAATCGATAAAGCAGAAGATATTCGTATATGGGAAATATCTCGGCGGAACGTACGGTGCGCTGCAGATCAAGAAGTATTACACCAAGGAAGAATGCGACAGGAAAGTGTGCGAGGACGACATGCGCGCCCTTCTTGCAAAGAACAACCGGGAAGAATACTCGCGCCTGGTGACCTGCAAGAAAGGGAACATGGAATCCATCATGCTGACCAGGGACATCATCGATGCCAGGAAGCGGGACCTCACGGGGGGGCGCCTGAGGGAATATTTCAACAACCCCAACAGCGAAAAAAAATATTACTGCCACGAGCACGCAATTCAAAACGGCCTTGTGTGCCAGTGCGGGGCGGAACTCATACAGCTCGGATCGGAAAAGCACCGCGACCTCACCGGCATGGAAGACCAGAAATTTGTGGAAACGTATCTGAGGGAAGTCCTGTCGTTCTGACCCTGCCGGGTGAACGTCACCATTCCTCTTCCTTTTTTTCCTCCTTTTCAGCGACGCCCCGCGACACATAATCGCGGATGCCGTCCATAAGGACGTTCATTTTTTTCCTGACCTTGTCGAACTCGGTCCGGTATTCCATCGGGCTTGACCTGATCTGCCGCTCATCGTAGTAGACGATAAAATTATCAAAGGTAACCCGGTAACGGTTCTCCTTGACCTCGATGGTCAGGTTATAGCTGAACTGACGGTCCACCAGAAAGTCGAAATACTCCGAGTATTTCCCCGTTCCCTTGGCGATGATCTTCCCCTTGTCGCGGTCCTTCACGACAATATCATCATTGACGTTGACGAGCTTTTTCGCGCACCAGTCAAGGGCACGGTCGAAAATCTCGTTTTTCGGAAGATTCACCTTGAAGACCTGCTGCACCATCCGCTCCTTCTCGGGAACCTTGACCAGCGTCCCGCAGCCGGACAGGAATGCCAGGCCGATGAAAAAACCCGCGATGTATTTCATTATAGAACCGCCTTACGCATGAAGTGTTCTTTTTCTACTACACGCTCTGTTTTAATCAAGAAAAAAACCGGCACGCATTTTCAAGGGCGGCCCCGGCCTCCGGGTCCGGCGGGGCGGACATCAGGGGGACAGCATAATGGTGGCGCCGCCGCACCAGGATGCGGGGCATGGATGCGGCAGGTCAGGAGATATTCACCAGAAACGACATGTTGCTGGCGACGATAGAGGAATCCTTTTTCGGCAGGGGCATTTCCAGGGGGCACATGACCACCAGGGGCCTGCCTTTTTTATCCTGGGCAATGACCCGGTTATCGAAGCTTCCGCTGAACTCGCAGATGATCCCGTCAAGCTGCGATTTGAAGTGATATTTGCATTTCTTGCAATCTTCGAGCTTCATCTGTAAACCTCCAAACGAGGGCTCCCTGCATGAGCATACCGTCATAATTATAATGAGACATAATACTATAACTTACTGTTTTTGTCCCCGTCTTTCAACTTTTTTTTCAAAAAAATACCCGGAATTGCCGCCGGCATCGATCCGGACTTCGGGAAAAATGCCTGGACAAATGGGAAAAGTACTAATAAATCGAATAACTGTTATTATATTCCTATCATTTATCAGGAGCCATGCCATGGGCCGGTACAATGCGAAAAAAAACCTGGGTATAACAATGAAGGGTGCCGCCCTATTCCTTTTCATGGTCCTCTATGCATCGCCGGGTAAAACAGATGCTCGCGGCGCCGCCTGGGGCCCGGAGGATGCGGCCCTGCTGAAAAAACTGGCTGCTATAACCAAGCCGGCGGATCGCGCCAGGGTCGCCGCGGCAAACCGGAGCATCATTACTGAAGAATGGCTTTATTCAGCTGCGAGCAGCTCGTCTGCGCTGGGCAGCAATTATACCGATGATACGGGCCTGCGCATGACCCGCACCGTGGAGGAACTGGCGAGGGGAAGGAACCTGAAAGGCTGTCAGGGGGCGGCCCTCTACGCCCGGGGCGACATCCTTCTTGATTTCCGGTACCGCTACCGGGAGGCGGAGGAGGCCTATGCCGGCGCCCTCGCCCTTTTCAGGGAAAAGGGCGACACCATCTGGCAGGCCCGCTGCGTCAACCGCCTCGGTGACGCCGCCTTCCGCAGGGGTGACTATACAACCGCTGACCTGAAGTTCCGTGAGGCGAGCGCCCTGTACCGCAGGGCGGGTTCCGACTTCGGCGAGGCCAACTGCACCAAGCGCTTCGGAGACCTCTCCCTCCAGGTCTCCGACACTGCAAAGGCTGAAAAACTTTACCGGCAGGCGATGCCGCTCTACGCCAGGGTCGGCTCAACCCTGGGAGAAGCAAACTGTTTGAAGCGCCTCGGCGATGTATCCTTGAGCACCGGGACTGCCGAAGAGGCCCGGGCCCGTTACGGTCAGGCCCTGGCCCTTTACGCGAAGGCCGGTTCCCGCCTCGGCGAGGCAAACTGCCGCAAGATGCTCGGCGAGATCGCCCTTGCGGCAAAGGACTACCGCGCCGCGGAGGAGGAATACCGGAAAGCCCTTTCCCTTTACCGGGATGTCCATTCAGCAGAGGGGGAAGCCCACTGCCTGATGAGGCTTGGCGACCTTAGCCGCGCCCGGGGTGATATCGCAGCGGCGGAAAAATTGTACCGCCATGCCCTGGAGCTCCTCAACAGGGATGGGTCCTTCCCTGATAAGACAGAGTGCCTGCGGCGACTCGCGGAGCTGGCTTCGGCAAGAAAGGACATCAGGGAATGCGAAAGGCTTTCAGACGAGGCCGTCAGCTCCCTTGACAGGTCCGCCACAGGGATAAAATCCGCCGGCGCCCTGTACGGCCTTGCCGGCATCAATTACGACAACCGGGATCTTGACCGCGCTGAACGGCTCTACCGGGAAGCGTCCGCGCTGTACCGGGATGCCGGATCGCTCATCGGCGAGGCAAACTGCCTGTATCGCATCGGCGAGATCCAGATGACAAGGAAACAGTTCCGGGGGGCTGATAACCGCTTCGAGGCTGCCCGCGTTCTTTACCGGAAAGGCGCTTCGCTACTGGGCGAGGCCAACTGCGTCTACATGCAGGGAGAGGTCCTTTTCAGAAAAGCGTCCTATAACGCGGCGGGGAAGCGCTTCCGGCAGGCCCTGGAGCGGTACCGGTCCGCAGGCTCGGTGCTGGGCGAGGCGAACTGCATCTATAGCCTGGGTGACGTGGATTTTTACTCGGGGAAATTATTATCCGCCCGGGAATCATATGTCAGGGCCAGGCCGTTATACACGAAGGCAGGCTCAAAGCTCGGCATGGACAACTGCGACCGGAGGATGAAAGAGCTCGGCGATTGACCGCCGGGAATGCCGTTAGTGCGCTGCCGGCTCGTCAACCCTGGGTTTCTCCAGGTATCCCGACGGCTTTATGGCTTTGCCGGAATCAACACGTTCCGCATTCTTGTGTATCGCATCAGCTGTTGAGCCGGCATCTTCTTTCTTCGCGGATTCTTTCTTATCCTTGCCCGATCTTCGTTTATCGGCAATTATGACCGGTTCATTTTTTTTCAGGACCCTTTTTTTATCGCCGGATGACGAAATCTTCCTTTTTTCCTTTGCATCGGTGCTTAATTTATTTTCAGTTGCGATATCCGCATCAGCCGTCTTCATTCCGTTTCTATTGCCCTCCCCATAGGAGATGTCTTTTTTCTTCTTTACCGGAGCACTCTCCTTTATCCCGGCAGCAGATGATCCCCTTTTTCCTGCCGGGGAACCTTTTTTGTCGGTGCCGCCCTTGCGATCCGGTCCTTTCGTTTTAGCGCCTGTTTCAATTTTCCCCGTGGAGGCGTTTGAACTGATATTATCCCCGCCGGTACTCCCACTCCGGCCGCCCCTGCCCTGTTGAATGCCCGCTATTTCATGACTGCCCTGTCCCATAACCCTGGCCGGCATCCGTTCTTTTACCCCTTTATCGTTTGATTGACCGGCGGCCGCGGACAATCCCAGATCTGCCCCGGCGGTTATGAATCCGACGGTGTCCCTCATGCCGGCCCGGTCCGCGCCGCAGCGCAAGCCCGCGGCCGCCAGCAACAGTAGTATCAGGACTGTCTTTCTCCTCATCATGCTCCTCCACGGGCCAGGCGGTTCCTGTCCGAGAACCCCCAGTCCGGGCGGGACGTTCTTCAGACCTCCGAAATGCTTTTTAACAAGGGCCCTGATATTCTCATGAAGTTTCAACTGTTGTTGCCAGACGGCCATATTCATGCTCATGATGCGGATTCCGGCGCTCGATTTCTGCGATACTCGTTGGGGGTCATGTCCATTACTTTCAGAAAGGCCCTGTTGAAGACGATGACACTTTCAAATCCTACCGAAAAGGCGATTTCGGCGATCCGGAGATCGGTCTCCCGGAGCTGCCGCGCAGCATCCTCGACCCTGAGTTTATTGATGTACTCGGCGAGCCGGTGCCCGGTAAAGGCCTTGAAGACACTGTTCATCTGGTCCCTGCTCAGGCCCATGGCCATGGCCATGCCGTCGGCGGCAATGTCGGACTGGTAATTGGCCCTGAGAAAATCGACCACTTTCTGGAGCCGGTCCTCCATGGCCGGGGTGAGGGTCATCCCGCCTTCAGCGGCGACGGGGTTTCCCGGTCCCGCGGGCGACGCGGCCTTCATGTCGCCGATCTCATACTTCAGCCTGCCGTACAGCACTTGAAGCCGGACCTGGCGCGACATGGTCTCACTAACCCGCAGGATCATGAAGAGGACCACGACGGCCGGAAGGGCATAGATGTGATAGAGCGGCGGATAGTGGAACACGAACACTGCATTGATGATGTCCCACACAACGACGCTGAGCGGGATGACCCCGAGTATAAAAAAGTAGAAGATCATGATATCCGGACGATTGCGCCTCATGATATAGAAGACGAGATACCCGTGGGCCGGGATGGATATTGCCACCGCGAACAGCCCCAGTATACGTCCCAGGTAGTAGGGCGACGTGGTGTCCTGGTTCACCATGGTCAGGAGGGCGCAGATAACGAGGATAGGGATGTAGATCATGTTCCAGAAAGAGAGAAACACGCGGAAATAGTATTGAATGTACAAAAAGAAAAATATCGGGATCAGGGAGGCGCAGCTCCACATGAGGGTTATCCTGAAATCCATGTTGAAGGGATAATAGGGCGAGAAGATGGCCATCAGGTACGATATCCATATGATGAAGATCATGAGGACAATGAGATACCTCGCCGCCGGCCCCCTCCATACAAGCTCCATGACGATAAAAATGATTCCCGCGAGAAAGACAAGCAGGATACCCACCGTGAGCTGGCGGTAGAGGAATTCCATCAGAATCGACGTCCGCAGGAAGAGGTACCTCGAAAGGAGCTTCACGCTGTCGGCAAGGCCGCCGTACTCGACACCGTAGATGCCAAGGCAGACGTGGACGGTGTTCATGCCGGGCGCCAGCACACCGGGGGGGATTTCATAATTGCGCGGATAATGCAGGTCCTGGACATCATCGGGGAGATGCTTCCCCACCAGGGTGCCGTTGACGAAGACCCGGTCCACCAGGTAGACCCTGCCGAGGGATATCCCGGCGTAATCATCCGGTCTTTCAAGTCTGATTTCGCCTTTCAGCCACAGGTACTGGATGGCCCTTTTGGGCGGATACGGGAGGCGGATCATGAACGGGAGGGTTACATTGTTCCATCCTTCCATTTCTGAAACGCGGTCCAATGACTGTTCCTGGCTGTAGAGCACCTGCCAGCGGCCGATTTCCGCCGCGCGGTCATCGGCCGCCGTGCAGCCGGCCAGGAGGGACGCCGCGATGAAAGGAAGGGCCAGTAAATAGCTATATCGTTTCATTGCCGGAGTATAACACCACAACAGGTATTAATACCAGCAACAAAGCGCTCCCGTCAAATTAATTTTACCCTCCGCGCGGCGAGGGCAAGGCTCTCTCCAGCCTTCCCGGTCCCGGCGCCGGCCAATGGCTAATTCTTCACGTCTTTCGGTATGTACTGGTCGACATCTATTCCGTATTTCTCGAACAGGATGTTCCGGGCCACGTCAAACTGCAGTAACGAGACATTGTACTTGACCAGGGCCTGCAGCTCCATCTCGCGGCTCTGCACCATGGCGTCCAGTCCGTTCTTTGCAATGGCGGAATTGAGTCGCCCCAGGCCGAGGTCCCGGAGCATGCCCCGGTAAAAGATCTCGGACTGTTTCCTCGCCTCGGCCGCTTTCTGGTAGAGGCGGTAGCTGGCGTCAATGTTATCGGTCGAATTAAGTATTTCGTCCTTGACGGTACGCCTGTATTTATCCAGCTGCAGCTGGGCCTGCTTGATCCTGAAGCGCGCGTTGCGCTCCTTGATATACAGATATTCCTGCCCTATGGGATATGTCATGGCGAGTTTACCCTGTATCTGGGGGTATTTCACCTGTCCCAGGTCCTTGGTGAAAGCGTCGGAAAAACTGTTGTTCTCGGAGGTTAGCCTTCCGCTGATCGAAGCGACCAGCGACGGCAGGGAATTGTTTTCCGCGATCTTGAGACCCAGTTTCGCGGTTTCAAGATCCCTCACGGCATTGATATAATCGACCCGTTTCTGATAGGCGGTCTTCAGGGCCTCCTCCACGTTGACGGGAGGATACTTGTTGGTAAATACCGCGGTGCCGGTCACGTCCATGTTCTCATCCACGTTGATCGTGGTCAGAAAAGCCCTGAGGGACTCCCGGTACTTCTGCCGGGCCATCACCAGTTTCGCCTCGGCGCCGGCGAGCATGGAATTGTACATGCCCAGGGTATAGTCATCGGCAAGGCCGTAGGCCGCGTTCCGGGCGGTTATGTCCCGCACCTTTTTCGTTTCCCGTACCTGCAGCTCGGCGTTTTCCAGCGATATCTTGTCCATCACCGTGGTCCAGTATTCCCCGATTACCTGCACGACGACGAGCGACAGTAGAAAAACGATCTTATCCTTCTGTTTCTTTGACTCATTGTTGAGTATCTCCCTTGTCATCCGGTCATTGATACCGAAGGCGTTCTTGAGGAGCTCCTGCTGGACCTGGATGAATACGCCGGGCTTATGCGGGTTCGACGGGCCATACATGCTTGCAAAAAGCGAGCTTGACAGGTCGGTCTTGCGGTTGAAGGCGTCATATTCATATTCAACGCCTCCCACGACCGTGGTGCCGGACATGAACTTTTTGGCCACCCCTGCCGAGACCTTGGCCTGGGTCACGTCGATGCCGGCAAAGGTCTTCTGGGAAGGCACGTTCCTAGAATAGGCCGCGCCTGCCTCGGCCACCAGGTAGGGAGAAAATTTGGTTAAAAAACGGTTGTATTGCGTGTCGAGCATCGCCACTTCGTAGCTCACCGCCAGTGCGTCATAGTTCTGCTTCACCGCCCACACGATGGCCTGGCTCAGGGTTATCTTCATGGAGCCCAGCACCAAGGCGGGCTCCTCGGCAAGGTCGATCCTGATGAGCTTGCTTTCCCGGGCCGCCCGAGCCTTTTCGTCGATGACAATGCGCGGGGTCTCGTCGTTCTTGAACGCGTTGTCCTTTTTGTCCATTGTCTCCTGCGCCCCAGCCGCGTAGGCCAGGCCCAGGATAAGGCATATCAGTGTCGCACGCTTTAACAATCTTTTCATAACTATCTCCTGAACCGTTTCACACTGTCATTTCTGTATTATTGATTCTATTCGGCGGAATACTTCTTCGTTGATTCTCTCGTCTTTTTTCTCAATGAGGAGCCTGAGCACGTCCTCCAGCACCGCCTTCAGATCATCGGGCAAGACCGGGACCTTCAGCTCCCGCCCCTTTGGCGCGAGGGACTTGAACACGTACTCTATGACATATTCGAAAACGTCCTTCTCGTCACTCGCCCCGTACAGTTCCCGGAAGAGGGGTTTCCCCTTGTAAAATTCCCTGTTAATCACATAAAAAGAGATAAATGTTGTTATATTCATGGTCGCAAGCATCGGATATTCCGTTTCGAATTCGCCTTTCCTGACGCCCTCCTCCATCACGGCGGAAAGGACCTTCTTGCGGGGGATGTCGTACTCCATGATAAGGGACTCGAGGTAACGTTTCCCTTCGGCGAGTTCCCAGAATATGATGCGCATCGCTTCGGGATCCATCGCCCGCAGGAAAATATTCACGATAAAGAAAATGATGATATATAATTTCTGGGAAGGCGACAGGTCCCACTTGCCGAAATACTCGGGAATGGACGCAGAGGTATCATCCCCGCGGAATATTTGCGTGAGAACCTCCAGGTACAGGGTCTCCTTGTCCTTGAAATAGTAGTGGATGAGGGCCTTGTTCACCGAGGCCCGCTTCGCTATGGCGGACATACGGGCGCCGCTGAAACCCTGCTCGGAGAATTCTTTTTTTGCCGCTTTCAGTATGCGCTTTTTCGGCTCTATTGTTTCCTTTTTTTTGGCCATTATACTCCCGCGTTTCGACTGGGATATTAACCGTATGATTAAAATATTTAACCGTATGGTTAAATCCATCATGGCCCTGATAATGTCAAGAAATTAATAAATTATTGCTGTTTTGAATATCAAACAATTACGCGGTTTTTCCCCCATGGCCATTAATGGCAGGGAAAAACTTCTCCATTTTCCCGGGCCGCCGATCGATGTAACTAAAGGGTTAGCAGATGAAACGTATCGGTTTAGTAATCATGGCGATAACCGCGGCCTGCGCGTCAGTCTCCTGTTCCGGCAGCCGGGAGCTGTGCCGCAACTATCGGACGGAGACCTCGATCAACCGGACAGTCGTACCCGACGGACTGCGCGTCCTCATCCCCCTGGCCCTGAAATGGGGCGCCGGGGACCCGGTACTGCGTGAGGAGCTGGAGCGTTCCATCACGCCCGATGAATGGAGGGAGCTTTGCGAATCCATGCACGGTAAAACGGCTGATATCGAGCAATGGCTTGACGCTGCTCAACATTCGGGAAGGTGGACCGCCGAAACATGCGCCTTCAGGTATTTGCTGGAATTCTACAACGACATGAACGACCTGCAGCTGATGAAAGCGCTGAGGAAATAACAGAAAGTGCGGTTCCGGCACCGCTCCTTGTAACAGCGAACTCCCCGTATCCCGTCCTCACCGCATCATTCAACCGTCACCAGCGTATAATCCGGATTTCCGAAGCCGATCTCGCGGGCATAGTCGATCTGGAACCGGTACGGGATGTCATAGGCAATGTCCGAAAGCTTTTTGCCCGCCTTCTGTTCAACAAGGTCCAGGGACGCGGCGTCGGCGGCAACGGGGTCGCGCGACACGACTATGCCGATGTCCGGAACGATCGGCTCAAACACATTCATGCAGTCGCAGTCCTTTGAAATCCGCGTGAGAACGTTCACGCAGATCATCTTGTGCTCCTTGCCCCGGGCGACGCCCCAGGCGTGTTCCACGACCTTTTTCTGGAGGTCCTCGTAGGTGGCCCCCCAGTTGTAGGCCACGGCGTCAAAGCGGCATACCGCCAGGCACTGGCCGCAGCCGATGCATTTCGCGCTGTCGATAACGGCGCTCTTCTCCTCCATGGTAATGGCAGCGGCCGGGCACCACTGGACACAGAGGCCGCACTTCGTGCAGGCCTTTGCCTTGATTCTCGGCTTGGCCGTAGAGTGCTGTATCATCTTGCCCCGCCGGCTCGAGCATCCCATCCCCATGTTCTTGAGGGCGCAGCCGAAGCCGGTGGCCAGGTGGCCGGTGAAATGGGACACCATGATCAGGGAGGACGCCTTCACTATGCCGGAGGCCAGCTTCACGGAAGAATATATCTTCCCGGGAACCGGAACCTCCACCTCCTCGTCGCCATAGAGGCCGTCAGCCATGATGATGGGCATGCCGGTCTGCTCATACCCGTAGCCCTGCGCCTGGGCATGGTTAAGGTGGAGCACCGCGTCGGTCCGGTTACCCTTGTACAGGGTCTGGGTCTCGGTGAGGAACGGGCAGCCCTTCAGTTCCCTGACGAGGCCGCCCAGCATCTTCAGGTAGAGAGGCGGCACATGGCCGGTCTTCTTCCCCTCGCCGAAATGCGTTTTCACGGCCACCATGTCCTTCTCCGCTATGAAGCCCAGGAGGTTCTCCGCTGTAATGAGGTTCCGGAGGGACTCGCAGGTCGCCGCGTCATCGGCCTTGCCGGCCGAGGGAATGAAGAATGCCTTTGCTTTCATTATTTTCCCCCTTTGGTATATCGCTCCAGGACCTCAAGGTTCTTGATCATGAACTCGCGCACCATGGCCGCGGTCTCCTCGGGGGTTTTGTCCTTGAACATCTCGTAGGGAATTTCGTCATAGACCTTCATGATTATCTTCTGCGTGCCATGGAAGTTCATGCTGTACTTGGGCAGGGCCTCGTTGGTGCCGCTGACCACGATGGGCAGAATGGGCAGCTTCATCTTGTGGGCCAGCTGGAAAGCGCCCAGCTTGAAGGCCTTGATTTTGCCGTCGGGAGAACGGGTCCCCTCCGGGAAAAAGAAAACGGAGCTTCCCTCCTTCAGGCGCTCCTCGCAGTCCATCATCATCTGCTCGATGCTTTCCTTGTCGCCCCGTTTGAGTTTGATATACTTGTTGAGCCTCATGTTCCAGCCGATGAGGGGCACCTTGAAGATTTCGATTTTAGAGACCCACTTGTAATGAAAAAAAAGCCTGAAGGCGACCAGGATGTCCAGCTGGGACTGGTGGTTCGACACGATCATGTAGGTGGCGTTTTTCCGCACCTTCTCTCTCCCCTCGATTTTGATGCGCCAGGACGGCATGATCCAGGTATAGAGCGACGCCCAGAAACAGGTCCACAGGTGGAGCAGCCTGAGCCGGCGGTCAAAGGGATAGGTCGTGATCCTGATAATCAGGGCAATGAGATAGAAGGGGATAGAGGTGATTCCCACAAAGGTCAGAAATGCAGCGGAGACAATACGGTTGAACATATGCGACACACTCCTCCATGTTTTCAGTAATCAGCCGGGACCGGACAGCTCCGGGACCCTGTCCCGGGTACCGGCACCATTTGTGTCATGATAGTATCTTTGAACAGCATGTAGATTATTTAGTCAATGGAATTTTTAATGCCGGTGTCCGGTCCAAAATTATTTTAGCAAACCGGGTCCGGGTCAATCCGGATCGGGAAAAACGGGGGAATCGGGTCATTGTAATGATGCCGCTTGACCTGGGTCAAGGTGATACCGGCGGGGTCCTGATATATTCTGCACGGCAGGCTCAATGGGCCATGTTTGATATCCGGCCGGTTCTGCCATATTACCGGACACCGGAAGGAACACCATGCGTCAGAACACAGTCATCACAGCCCGCGGCAGCATTGTAATTGAAAAGTGCGGAGGCATGAAATGCCCCGGCATCGGGGCCTCCGGAGAGACACTGGTCAAGGACCTTGCCTCCCTCGCGGACGAGCTCACCGCCGGTCCTCCGGCGGACGGCGGCGACGGTCATACCCGCCCTTTTAGAATCTCCCTGTCCTTCTGCGCCAACGGGTGTTCACGGCCGCAGATAGCCGACATCGGCATCATCGGGGCCGTGCAGGTGCGGATTGACGGCTCCCGCTGCACCGGGTGCGGCGCCTGTGTCGCCTCCTGCAGGGAAAGGGCCATGGAACTTGACAGGGATGATATTCCCGTAATAAACGGCCGGTGCCTGTTCTGCGGAGACTGCATTGCCCCATGCCCCTTTGACGCGGTCCTCCCCGCCCGAACCGGTTTCCGGGTGGTCCTGGGAGGCAAACTGGGAAGGCGTCCGCGCCTTGCCACGGAACTTCCGGGTTTCCGCTCCGAGAGGGAGGTAATGGACATAGTGAAGAAGGCCTACCTGCTGTACGCCTCATCACCCCCCGGCGTCCGCCTCGGCGACATACTGGAAGCCCGCGGCAACCGCTGGCTCGAATAATGGAGGGCCCGCGTCAATGACAAAGAAAAGACCCTCCGGCAGTGCGGGCATCGTCCCTCCCGCGGCCTCTTTTTTCCTTTCCGCCGCCATCATGGCGGCGGCGCGGGTGAAAGCGCCGTTCCCGGTCCTGATGGTGGACAGGCTCATGCCCGGTTCGGGATGGATCGAGATCGCGGCCCTGTCCGCGTACGCGGCATGGCTCACCGCCGCCATGGTCCGCGCAGCCTCGACATCCCGGATACGGCTGGCCCTGTGGACCGCTTTTTCCCTGGCGTTCTTTGCCCAGGCCCTGCTGGGGTTTGCGGGGTTTGATATTTTTTTCATGACCGGCAGGCTGCACGTTCCGGTGCCGGCAGTCATTATCGGGGGGCCCCTCTACCGCGGCGGGGGTCTCTTCATGCCGATCCTGTTTGTCGCCGCCCTGGTCGCGGCCGGCCCCGCCTGGTGCAGCCACCTCTGTTATTTCGGCGCGTGGGACAACCGCTGCGCCGCCGCGAAGAATAAACCGGGCGCCCGCAGGCCGTGGATGAGTATCACAAGGGTCATCACGCTCGCTGCGACCGCGGCCCTGGCGCTGGTTCTCAGGTATTACGGCGCATCGCCGTATCTGGCGGCGGCCGCTGCCGTTGCCTTCGGCGCAGCGGGCATAGCCATCATGGTCTTCGTGTCGAGGAAACGCGGCGTCATGGTCCACTGTCTCGCCTGGTGTCCGCTGGGGCTTGCGGCGAACATCATCGGCAGGTTATCGCCCTTCAGGATCAGGATCGACGGATCCTGCACGGAATGCGGCGCATGCCGGCAAGCATGCCGGTACGGGGCCCTGGAGCAGGATGACATCCGCGGCAGGAAGCCCGGGTTCACCTGCTCCCTGTGCGGCGATTGCATTGCATCCTGTTCAAAGGGCTCCATCGGGTATCGCTTCCTGCGGCTTGGCCCCGACGCGGCCCGCGTGCTCTTTATCGTGGTGGTCGTCTCCCTCCACGCCTCCTTCCTGGGCCTGGCCCGGCTATAGCGGCAGCGCAGCTACATCGTCTCCCAGAAAAAATTGACCCATACCGGCGGCTCCACGCAGCGGCCGTAGAGCACCGGGGCGTTCCGGTCCTTTGACACCAGGCACACGGCGTCAAAGGAGACGTGGGGATACAGGGAGCGGATCATCCGAATCGTGCGCCCGCTGTCATAGATATCGTCGCACAGGAGAAAGAGGTCGCTCCCTATGTCGGACCGGATGCCGATGGAAAAATCCTTCTGCTCCATCCGGTCGTAGGAGGATATCTGGATATACTCCATGGGCAGGTTCAGGTGCCTGCTCATGAAATAGGAAAGATAGAACCCTCCCCGCAGGGGGCAGAGTATCGCGCGATAGGTCTTTCCGTTCCCGCGGATCTTCTCAAGAAGTTCATAGGCCAGTTCCCTGAACAGGGTGTAATCCACGGCAAGGCTTTCCATCGGTCAATCCCCGCTCAGCCCCTTGACATAGAGCCTGACCAGGGCCGGCACCGCGGATAGGACCGGGACCGCCATGCCGGCAAGGAGAAAGGCGCGGAAGGCATCCTCCGGCAGGGACACGGATATCATGAAGCCCGTCAGGTGGAAACACTCCGTCACCCTGGCGGAGGCGTAACGGAGAAGGCCTGCCCCTACCCATGCGCCGGCAAAGCCGATGATCAGGTACTTCGCAAGGATCGTCAGGGTGAGGAAGGCCCGCGACGCGCCCACCAGGCGCAGGGTCCGGTAATACTCGATGCGGTTGAACACGGCGATCATCGTGGCGAAGGAAATGGCGATGACGGCGATGATGACAATGATCGACTGGAGCAGCCTGATTATAAGGGTGACGGTCTCCTTGAGCTTCATGATCTGCTGCGATACCCCCTTTTCAGCCTCCACCACCAGTCCCATGCGCTGTATCGCCGGCGAAACGCGGAGCATGGCGGCATGGCTGCCGACCCTGACATAGGCGTACTGGTATTCGTTCCGGTATTTTTCGACAAATTTCCTGTTGTACTCCGACACCAGCGCGAGGGGAAGGATGAGGGCGAAGGAATCCACCTGGTCCGTGAAGCCCGCGACGACGGCGTCCATGTCCCTGTGGCCGTCCAGGGTCCTGAGGCTCGACCTGCCCATGGAGAGCCTGAAGCCGAAGCCGACGGCGCCCCGCTCCGAGATGCGGGGAAGATTGTTGGACGCCGCCATGCCGTCATTGTATGACTGCAGGATGGCCCGGGGGATGAGGACCGGAATCACCTGTTCCCGCTCCGGGTCGCGCCAGAGCCTCCGGTAACGGTCCCCGGCGAGCTCGCCGGCCACCAGGCGCTGCGGCACGCCGAAGGCCAGGATGTCGCTCCGGTAGTTGAACCCCAGGTACGAGACGCGCGCCTGGATCGGGATCCTGAGGGCCGATACCGGCAGGACCTCCGTCACCCCCTCCATGGCCCGGATCCTCTTGATGACCCGGTCGTTTATCACCGGGCCGCCGGGCCGCGACGTTTCGAAAAGGAAGAGCGTGCGGGGCTGCCGTGTCGATATCCTGATGGTATTGGGAGGGATCGAGGAGGCGAAGCGGTTATGGATGTAGCTCGAAAGGCTGTCGCCGGCGATGCGGAACAGGCCCACCGCGAACACCGACAGCACCACCGACAGGAGAACGATGCAGCTTACGAACCTGCTCCCCGCGACTTCCCTCAGCATAAGATACAGGCGCTGCATCATGGCGCAGCCCTCAGGCCGCCGTCCTCCATGGTGTAGACCAGGTCAGACTGGCGGTGCATGTAGTCGTCATGGGTGACGATGAGCACGGCCTTGCCTGCGCTCTTCAAATCGAGGAGGATATCGAAGATCTCCCGGGCCGTTTTCCGGTCCAGGTTCGCCGTGGGCTCATCGGCGAGGATAAGGTTCGGGCGGTTCACCAGCGCCCGGGCTATGGCGACCCGCTGCTTCTGGCCGCCGGACAGAATCGCCGCTTTCGTCTTTTTGAACTTATATATCTTGAGCCGCTCCAGTATTTCATCGGCGTATTCCCGCGTCTCCCTGCCGATACGGCCCCTGATCCGGGCCGGCAGGAGCACGTTGGAAAGCACGGTCTCTTCGTTCAGGAGGCGGAAGGTCTGGAAGACGAATCCGATCTCCCGGTTGCGCCGCCGGGAGGCTATGAGGTCCAGGGCATAGGTCATCTTTCTGCCGTTGATATGCACAGACCCGCCGCCGGGCCTTGTTATGCCGGCGATGATATTGAGGAGCGTGGTCTTGCCGCAGCCGGACATCCCGGTGATGGAGCATATCTGGCCGCTTTCCAGGGAAAGATCCACGCCGTTGAGGATCTGTTTGGAAACGCCGGCTATGCGGTACCGCTTGCTGATATTTTCAACACAAAGGATCATGGGTTGCTCCACCGGTATTCAGGCCGGGGACATCATACAAAAAGAGGCTTCATATTCAAGAAAAAATTGCGGCAGGACCAGGCGTTACTTATCAGCCAGCGGGATGGAGAGGGAAACGTTCACCTTCACCTGCGATTCGCGCCGGCTGTCGGAATGGTCGACGATATTCCGGGCAAAAACCTCCCCGCCATGCTTGTTGACGATCTTTTCGACCAGGGTGAGGCCCAGGCCGAACTCGAGGGTATTGTACTGTTCGTGAACGAACTTGGTGAGACGGTAGAAGGGCTCGAAAACGACCTTTTCATACTCGACCGGTATCCCGATGGTGCCCTCCTCGCTCTTTTCCGGGTCGTTGATCACTGATATGACAGCGTCCTTCCCTGAAACATTCACGAACACGGTGATGAAGGAGTTCCGCTTCGAGAACTTCATCGCGTTGATGAGGACCTCGTAGAGGGCCTTTGAAAAATAGTCCTTGTTCAGGTTGACAAAGAGGTCCTTGTACCGGTAGTTAAAGTCGTTGATGATTATCCGGTTGTTGTTGAACTTGCTGTATTCATCGACTTTGCTTATGACAACCTTCACGTTTTCATACAGCTCAATGAGGGAAATCTTCTGCAGGTCGAAGTCGTTGGATATGATCCAGTCGATGCTGGTAAAGGTCTTGAAGGCGTCCTTGATCAGGTTGACGTTATTCTGGATCAGCTCTATGATCTGGCTGTCCACCAGGAAGCCTTCCTCGCTTTTCTTCGCGCTGGAGGTCATCATGTCGATCAGGGTGACCAGGGTCCCGAACCCGGCGCCCTGGGTGAAGCTGTTGTGGATATTTTTAAACAGCGACTTGTCGGTGCGGGAAACGTTCCGCTCCATCATCTTTTCCTTCCATTCCTTCCAGTCAATCTCGCGGTTCATGAATTCCTGGCTGGCGCTATCCAGTATCTGCTTTGCCTGGTCCAGGGCTATCTTCTGGCGCTTCGCCTCGGTGATGTCCTCGGCGGTGATGATGAAATGGGACGTTTCGCCGTCCTCCCCGGTGATGGGGGAAACGCTCGCCTTCACATAGTAGAGTTCTCCGTCCTTCTTGAGACTGTAGAGCTCTCCCTTCCATGTCTTGCTGTTAATCATCCTCTTCCAGACTTCGGGCTCCTGCACGATGGGATTGCCCGGCTTGCCCACGTTCGTGCCAACGACCTCGTTCCTGCCGTATCCGGACAGGTCGGCGAACGCCGAGTTGACATACTCCACGTTTCCGTCCCTGTCAATGATGACCACGAGGTTCGGGTTCTGCTCGATGGCATGGCCGAAGATCTTCAGGCTCTGCTCCATCTTCTTGCGGAGGCCCACCTCGCGCTCCATGCTCCGGTTGGCTTCGGTGAGTTCCCGGGTGCGGTTTGCCACCTGCGTCTCGAGCTCCTTCTGGTAGGAGGCCTGTTTGTCCTTCACCATCTTTCTGGACGTCACGTCGCGGACGATCACAAGGGCCTGGGCGGCCGATGATGGGATAATGCGTGCCTCATAGTACACGGCCTTTCCCTGGCGCACCAGGGCATAATCAAAGATGGCCGTTTTGCGCTCACGCAGGGCGGACGCGATCAGGGTCTGCGCCTTGGCCGCGACCTTTTCGGTCCACAGGTGGGCGGCCGCCTGCCGCTCCACGTCATTCAGGAACTCCCCTTCCTTCGTCACGTAAAAAACGGTATCGGGCAGCGACGACAGTATCGCGTGATTCCGTTCTTCGGCTTCGCGGAGACGCCGCTCCATGTCGTACTTGTACAGGGCCATCTCGACGGTGGCGTATATCATGTTCTTTTCGTAAGGCTTGAGGATATACCCGTAGGGCATTGACTCGCGGGCTCTCATGATGGTCCTGTCATCGATGCTGACCGTGGTATAGATGAAGGGTATGCCGCACTTATCGCGTATCTTCTGGGCCGCGGTGATGCCGTCAATATCGCCCTTCAGGGTGATGTCCATGAGGATCAGGTCGGGATTAAGTTCGCAGGACATCTGGAACGCCTTTTCTCCCGAGTCTATGGGATCAAATACAACATACCCGAATTTTTTCAGGATCTGTGAAAGAAGCAGCGCCGATGGGGCATCATCTTCAACGATAAGAAGTCTTTTGGGTTCTGTCATAATCCTTTTCCGGATCCTGGAGGAATCTGCAAATCTGAAGAAGGATGGGTCCTTTTTCAATTCACATGTTTCAGCAACAGCCCTTCGGAAAACCGGTTATTTAACCGGTTGACCCTCTGCGGAGCCAGACATGAATAATTACGGGTTCTTATCAGCAACTCTATTATTAAAATAACAAAAGTCAATAACAAATTGCGATATTTTTTTGTTTACATGAAGCTTTAATCCCTGTACAATGATGCCGGTCAAATGGGGAGCGATACTATGGCTGCTGAAAAAAAACGGGATGAGATATCTGAAGGCGGCGTCAGCGGCCTGCTGACCGAGATAACCGATTTTATCGATTTCAACACCCTCAACAAGATAATCAACAAACTTACCGATTACGCCGAGATAATCAGCGAGGGAAAAATTTACGGCATCATCAACTACAACTTCCGCCTCAACAGCAACCAGACCAACAGGGTCGTGAAGCTCCTTGAAGGCATACAGGCCATCACCCGGATATACAACCTGGCCCTCAAGGGATCCAAGGACCTCGAGGTGGAATACATATCCCTCATTTTTTCCGATTTTGAAAACCCTGAAGCCATCTCATCATACATCAACCTCAAAAACGTGATCGAAAACCGCCTCACCCATCAGGTGCAGCAGTACAACGTCAACATGGGGAAAAACAACACCACCTTGGCCATCCCGCTGAACGAGCTGCGGGGCCACGTCAAGACCTACCTGGACCTGAGCGAGATGGAGCTGGCGATTTCAACCAAGGCCCAGCACGGCATTATAGCCGCATCGCTCCATGATGCGTACTCCACCATCCTCAACAAGCAGGAATTCTGGAACGATAAGACATACATGAAGTTCTTTTTCAACGAGGACGACATCTCCAGAAGGAAGGTCCTTCTACTCAAGAAGGAGAGGCGCCTGTCAATCCGGGAAATCGGCAACAAGGTCAAGGAAACCCTTGACCAGCTGCATGCCATCATGTACAGCCGCATGCAGACGGCCCGCGAGGCCGCCGCCCTGACAGAGTCCGCCCAGGAACCTGATTTCATGCCCCGGGTGACCCGGGCCGAATCTTTCACCGACCGCATGCTCATGACGCCCTTCGGCCGGCAGTACGGCGGACTCATAGATAAAATCATATCTGGCATCTTCGACCCGGCAAAACGGGCGAACCTTAACGCCATACCGGAAGAAACCATCAAGGAAAAAGTCGCCCTCCTCTACCAGGCATACAAGCTCAGGTCCGATATGTCAAAGCTCACCGGGGAAGTGCAGTATGCAGTGGAATACCTTCTCCTTCAAGATTACGGCATCAAGACCTTCGCTGAAAAATTCCTCTATTTCGACCGGAAGGAAGCCTTTTCCAAATTCTATTCCGGGCAGAACCAGGAGCAGATAGAGCAGTTTCTCGCCCAGGTCTTCATCATCTACTTCGAGGACAATTTCAGCACCCTGTTCAAAATCATCAAAAGCATGGACATGAAAAAATTCGCCTGCGCCTTCATCATCAAGCGGATATACCTGAAGGAGGGAGAGGGTCTCACCAATTTCGGATTCTTCTTCATCCGCGTCATAGCGAAAGTCGGCGGCATAAAATCGCAGTAACCGCATCCACGCCAGCGTCAGACCATCCCCGTGCAGGACCCTCATGCGACACCAGGATGCGGGTCTATATACCTGTTGACAAATAGGGCCTTTTTTTTTATACTGCAGCAGTACACCGGGACGCAGAGCAACGTCCCGCGGTTTACGGCCCGGCACATAACCCGGCATGACAGGCCGCGCGGCGGCATGGGCGGCAGGCACACCCGGGGATCGGAGCATAATTGCGGGATCCTATAGATTTTACAGACACCGAACGTCTGCATGGCATGCCAGTGAAATGGAACAGAACACCTTAAAAACTTTTTTTCTGAAACGGAAAATAATTTTTCCGTACTGCACACTGACCGTATTTATCAGACCGTCTGACGAATCAAGGGACATCAAAAAGGGTGACCGGATCCTTGCCGTAACCATCCGCACCACCCTTGATCTGCTGCGCCTTAAAAACAGGCTGGCGACCCTGGCGGAAGTCCAGGAGGCGGAACCCGGCAATGAAGGAATAAAGGTGGTGCTGAAAGGGCTTGCCAGGGTCAAAGTGACCAGGACCGCCAGGTACAAGTTCGCAGAGTACGAACTGGTCGATCCCGGGACGCAGGACCCCCATGACACAATGTTGGAATCACTCAGGAAAAAGGCCCAGGAGCTGATATTTCTCATTAATGTCGAGGAATCTGACAAGCTGATCAAGCTGATGAATTACATCGTGGACCTGAACCAGATGACCGATTTCATCGCGAATTATTTTGTCATGGACTTCCCTACCCGCTACCGCCTCTACCGGGAGACCGGGATCAGGGATCGGAGCCAGAAGCTGATACTCGAATTGACGAACTTGATAGACAGGTTAACAAAGAAGAGGAACAAGACAAACCTATGAAAAAAACAGTGATCGGCAAGGAAGTATACTACACACTGGCATGGTCGCCCATATACCCCTACGACCGCTTTGAAGCCATGAGAAAAATGCCCGAACTCGGGGGCATCATAAGCCTCCTCTACCAGAACCAGTCGCGGAACGAGTACCTCATCTTCTATAGCTGCCACAGGGACGGCTGCAGGGTGGGTTTCAAGAAATTCATGGACCCCTATGCGACCCGTCACCCGGAAATAATCAAGGAGCTCGACCTGACCCGCCTCTTCTACAAGTTCACGGTCATCGACGAGGGGAACATGCTGGACATGCAGGATATCTTGTACTGGCTGATACGCACCTACAACCCGCGCTATAACGAATCGACGTTCAAGGACTCACAGCGCTTTGCAAACATTTACATTAATGAGGTACAGCGGTCCGAGGAAGATGTCGTGGAAAAGATCCACGGTCATCGTCACCGGGAAGGCTAGCCGGGGCTGCTCTCTTCAACGCTCCGTGCCATGATCAGGTCTTCACGGCTGTAGATGCGGATCCCCGGATATTTGACAAGGAAAAACTCCAGAATGTACTTCAGCCGTGCCGCCGCGTCCAGCGGGGAGGACATGCGGTTGTCCGAGCGGGGCGAATACTGCTGCATCCTTTTCACATTGAGGGTCCTCTTGTCCCGGTCTATGTCGAGAATATCTTTCTTGAAGAGCCGGTAGGTGTCATAAATTGACCTGATGATATCCTCTGAATGGACCAAATTGGCAATGTAGAGGTTCGTGTCGGCGTCATGTATGTTCCTGGTGAAGAACTTGAGGAGCCTGAAAATGATTTCCGGGTACAGGTGTTCGTTGATCAGCTCTATGACCTTCTTTTCAAGTACGCCGTCAAGCATCCGCTTGGTGGGATAGGCCATGCTGGGGATGACGACGTTTCCGGTCTGAACCTTGAAAAAAACGAAATCCAGAAACCGGTCAATAATGTCCTTCCTCATGAAATCGGCCATTTCGAGGGCGCCCTCCGTGAGTCGCTCCGCCACTTCCGCGAGGTTGTCGTTTTTAAGAATATCATCAAAATTGACGATTTGGCTCTTGAAGAGATCATCAGCCCTGCCGCCATCCAGGAAATCATCCATGTAAAAAACCCTCCGTGAAAAGTATATCACTAGGGGCCCGCCAAGGCAATAAAAATATTCCCTCAAAAAGAAGCGGTTATCCCCAGCTGAACCCGCCTGAAGAGCTCACGGTCCCGTTTCCCGTTATATTCGTTCACCACGCGGGCGGCGCTGAAGAGGTTATACCCGTAGAGGATACCCTCGGCAAGGCCGAAAAAAGCCATCTGGTACGTATCGTGAAGGCGGTACCCGTTATAGATCATGAAGATGCACAGGGCGTTCGTGAACAGGGTGAGAAACCCTGTCGCGTAATTTCCCGTGTAAAAGTGCCCGAAGCCGGGAAAAAAAGCGGACCCCAGGACCGAAAGCCACAGGTGACGCCGCGGCGTCATGGAGTCATCGAGGAGAGCCTTCTCCACATGCTCCACATCGCCGCGGTATCTCCCCCGGGGATGCCGCTCCCGGTAGACACCGGCAAGCTTCACCGCACCCGCCATGTCGCCGACACGCAGCGCGGCAACGCAGGCGTCGCGGTCGAGCTCCTCCATGAAAGCCCCTTTGCGGTACGTGGCCCGGTACAGGTCATGGATTTTCAGCGCCTCCGACGGTGAGCCCTTCATGAGCTGGACAAACCCGGCAAGGTAAAGGGCCTCCTCGCCCTCTGCCGAGCCTTGGAAGTTCCGGTGACAGTCGGCGAAGGTGTTCAGGGCCGCCCGGTAGTTGCTCCCCCGGTAATAGGCCTTCCCCATGAGGAGCATGCTTTTCCCGAGCCAGGGACCGGCTGGATACAGGCATTGATACCGCATGACCTCGGTTATCGCCGCATAGTAATCGCCGCGGGAATAGAACCAGAGGGCCATGTCCCTGACATCCTTCTCCCCCGCCATGGCGCCGTTCCAGGCTGCCATGGAGAGCAATGACGCAATCACGATTTTTTTCACTCCGTACCGTCCTCCATCCCTTGCAGGACGCCCTGGGCAGTCATTAACGAAAAACCCTGTTATCAGGGACTTCTTCGGCCGGTTCATAGGGCGGTATGCATTTTTCCCTGATGCCGTTGCCGAAAGACCGGTGCAGGTCCTCATTGGCCGTTTGCGCCGCGTTGTAGGCGCCATAGATGGTTCCGAGATAAAATACCGAGGTGAAGGCCATGAAGACGTATGACAGATCCCTGTTTCCCTGCCGGTGCAGAAGGCAGGCCCCGCCCGCCAGCGACGCGACCCCGATAAAGCTCACAATTCCGTGGACCCATTTGCCCGCGTACATCTGCCCCGCTCCCGGGAATAAAACCGACAGGGCAACGGCGAGGGGGACCGATTTCAGGGGGACCAGCCTGAACCGCTCGACTTCATCGCGAAGCAGGCCGACCCGTGCACCGTCCGGGATGTACTGCCCGGCGGCCCGTATCTCCTCCAGAAGCTCACGGTACATGTTGCACCCCAGGTATGCCTCCGCCCTTCGCGCCAGGAGGGGATACCGGCCCGGGCCTTCCACGGCGTCATACCTGACGCGGAGCGCCGCCTCGAGGCTTCGGCCGTTCATCCCGAGTCTCAGGTACGACTGTGACAGCAATATCCCGGAGCGGCAATCGAGAGGTCCCGGTCGTGATGTTATGTTCATGACTACCGTCCGGTACTGCCGGCCCAGAAAATAATTCACGTCAATGAAGAAGGAATAATCCTTCCGTTCATCGCCGGCCGGGTCCAGGGCCATGAGCCTTCTCGTTTCGCTGATGACATCGAAATATCGTTTCTGGCTGAAGAGGTCCCTGATGAAACGCTTCTGCCTGACGGCGTGACCGCCCCCCTCGGAAGAAGCCCTGGAAGAACAAGGCGCGGTGAGGATAAAAAAAGCCAGCGTGACGAATATCAGCCCGGAGCGCATTACCGGATCCCCTTCGCGCCGCGGCAGGCGGCCCCGGTCATGTCGTGTACTGACGGGTCCCTCATGGAGCTAGTTCCCCGGCGCGAGGTCAGGAACCGGGTCTTTGCCGGCTCTTGAAAAGATATTGCAGCGGAGGATCCTGTCGCCCGCCAGAATTCCGCCGAGGAGCGCGCCGTATTTCTGCACCGCCATTCTGCCATAGGCGCTGCAGACGGGCTGATACCGGCAGCTGGGGCCGTCCAGCGGGGAGATCCATATCTGGAACACCCTGATCAGGAGCACGGAGCCGCCGGTAAAGGCGTCATAGACGCCCCGGTCCATACCCGCAGCGCCGGAGCATCCGCCGCAGCCGTGATGTCCTTCAGCGAACAGGCCCCGCACGGCGTCATCCCCCACGGCAACATCAGCCGCCCAGGGCCCGAAGGAGTCCCGCGCAGGGGCGCTCACTGCAGCACCCAGGGAGACCACCACAGCCGTGATGATGCCCGTCATGAGACGATACCGGATTTCACCATTCATATATTATTCGCGTTAGATCATTTATATCTTTTCGAAGAGCTCCATGAATGTCAAGATATATATAACTTCACCATGCACACCGGCGGTCGGCCGGCATATTTTAATACTTGACATCAGGTCATGGTCCGGATACCCACAGGTAAGCACCGCGGAAATCCGGATACGTAAAGGAACAGCCATGAGCATCGGTAAAAGCCTAACCCTATTCATCTTCAGGATAATTCCGAAAAGCCTTGTATCGCGCGCCTTCGGGCATATCGCCCGGATACCGCTGCCCGATTCACTCATGAGCTCCTTTATCCGCTGGTACAGCGCAAAATACGGCGTGAAGGATGAATACATCGTACCCCGGCACGGGTTTAAAACCATAGACCACTTTTTCACCCGCAAAATGAAAGACGGCGTTCATGTCATTGACAGGGCCGGCAACTGGGCCGTTTCTCCGGTGGACGCCCGCATCGACCAGTTCGGCGAAATACGTGACACCACCCTCATACAGGCAAAGGGCATCGGCTACTCGATCCAGCATCTCATCCCATCGGATACCTACCGGAAATTCCTGTGGGGCTCCTTCATGACCCTGTACCTGTCCCCCGGTGATTATCACCGGATCCACGCTCCGGTCAACGGCACGGTCATCGGCTACTTCAATTTGCCGGGTACCCTCTTCACGGTCCAGGACTGGATGGTAAACCGCCTTCGCGACCTGTTCGTTAAAAACGAGCGCATCATAACCTATCTTCAATCGCAGGCGGGAACCGTGGGCGTGTGCAAAGTCGGTGCCTTGAACGTGGGCCGGATAACCCTTTCATACTGCAAAATACAAACCAACCGGACGCTCCGCAAACGCAGGGAAGTTTTCTTTTCACCGGAAGATCAGGTTCCGGTCAGCGCCGGTGATGAGCTTGGCGTATTCCATCTGGGTTCAACCATCATCCTCCTCTTTCAAAAAGGGGCCATCACCTTTGATGACTTCTCCCCTGGCGACAGGATCAGGATGGGCAACAGGATTGGGACTCTGCATTTCTAAAAAAAAGCACCCTGTTTTGTCTAAAAATCCGTGAAAAGTTCTTGATATTTTACCCCCCCATATAAATTTCATACATAGGACCGGTGTATAAATTTTAATAGGGTAAAAAAGCCGCTCTTAACTTGAAACAGTAATAACGTAACGATATATTTTTAATAGGCTCCGCTGCCTGCGTGATGGGCGCGGGGAAATAACCTGTAGTGGAGAGTGTATCGCTGAACACCGTTGCAGAGATATTCTAGAAACAAGTAAACAATTCATTTATTCACCGCGACAAGGAGATTGCTACATGAAAACACCGGCCCTCGATAAATATATAGGCGCCCAGTTAAAATACTGGCAGCAGCAGAAACATTCGCTGACGACTCCTCCGGAGAAGAAGAGCCTGCGCCAGTTCATCACCATATCCCGTGAATACGGCTGCTCCGGCTACGGCATCGCCCAGGAAATCGTTTCAATCATGAATAACACCGCCACTCCTCCCGAGCCGCTCTGGGCCGCCTATGAGCGGCAGGTACTGGACCGCGTCATGGAGGAAATGGAACTCTCTTCGCACCTTGTAAAGACCCTTACCGATGACGCCCTGAGGGACCTGACCGACATCCTGAAAAGCGCCTTCAGCGACCTTCCCCCCCAGGTAGCGGTGTACCAGAAACTCGCCCAGACCATCCGCATCCTTGCCGCCCATGGCAACGTGATCCTCGTCGGAAGGGCCTCCAACGTCATCACCCGGGGAATGGCCGGCGGCTTCCACGTCATGATGGTCGCCCCCATGGAGTACAAGGTCGAAAACATAATGAAATTCAAGAACCTGTCGAAAAAAGACGCAGAGAAGCTGGTGATCGAGAATACAGAGCGCCGCGAGAACTACATCAAGGAATACGTGAAGTTCAATGTCACCGATCCCCATAACTATGACCTGGTTATAAACCTGGCGGACACAAACGAAAAAGGGGTTGCCAAACTTATCATTGAAGGAATGAATATCAAAAATCCCCATTGAACGGAATAGATGGAACAGGCCTTTTCTCAAAATTTTGAGCTGGGATCCCGTACCCTTCATTACGATTGCGGAAAGGCCATGTTGCTCTGTAAAGATTCAACCAGCGGAAAAAACATCTGGATAAAGAAAATATCCGACATCAGACTGATAGATACCGTGATTGAGGATTCATCACGGTATTATATTGCCTGCGAAACCGACGACATCAAGGGCTATTACCTTGCAGTTGACAAGGAGACCGGGTCGACGAAATGGTTTATCCCGGGGAAAGCGTATTTTCATATCGTTTACAACAATGACCTCTACATCATATTCACCGATGAAAAGAACGACTTCTATCTCCTGAAGGTTGACTGTTCTGACGGCAAAAAAATCTGGCACCGCCGGGTCCGCAGCGACCTGTGCGAATACAGCTTCTCCCCTGAACGGATCATCCTGAAGTTCGGTTCAGGGAAGCAGGAAACAATCTCATCCCTGACAGGGATCGCCATTCAGTAACGGGGGGGGGTGCGGCACATGCTCAATTATGAAATAGAAGACGCGTCAAAAGCCCTGGCCATCATCAGGTCATTGAAGAAATACGCCCCGCCCTTCAGGATCGTGGGCGGATACCGCCTGATCGACAACGGCATTGAGCCCGAGGCGACCGTGCAGATCGAGGCCCGCGGCCGGGTCATCCACGAGGCGTCCAACGGGGCCGGCCCGGTGGACGCCCTTGCCAACGTGCTCAAGAAGGGACTCACCCCCCTCTTCCCCGATATCGCCAGGGTCAAGCTGATAGACTTCCACGCTGACATCCTCGACGCGAAACGGGGCACCAGCACCGACGTTCAGGTCACGATCATTTTCACCGACGGCACGGAACTCTGGAAGGTCCATTCCCTCTCGGAAAACATAAACGCCGCGTCCTTTAACGTGCTTATTGACGGGTTTGAGTACGCTCTGCTGAAAAAGACCTCGAAGAAAAAGAAGAAGTGAGGGATTCCTACTTGCGTAGATCCTCGCGGTAGTATTCGATGCTGTAGGGGATCGATTCATCCAGGATCGCCTCTCCCGCCTCGCCGCCTTTCTTGAAAGACCGGGCAAGGTTCACCCGGGCGAACTCGTTATCAGAATTTATATGCTGGGCGTAATCGATCGACTTCCAGTAGCTTATCTCGCTCTTGGCCTCGTTGTTCTGGGCCTGGTACACAGCGCCGAGGTTGTTATAGGCCGAGGAGAGATACTGCACGATCTTCACCTGGCCGGGCAGGTCCCGCCGCGCGATCTTAAACTTGTCCATCTCGTATTCATAGACGGAAACAAGCTTCAGGTATTCTCCCTTTGCCGCGTCATAGCTGCCCATGTGATAGAAGGCGTTGCCCAGGGCGAACATGATCTCCGGGTTATCGACGAAATCCTCATGCAGGTTGAGCCACTGGTCAAGGGCCTTCTGGTAAAGCCTGTTCAGGTAATAGATGCGGCCCAGGTTGTAATGAACCTCGGACGACTCAAAACCCTCCTCCAGCGCCTTTTCATACTTGTCGCGGGCTATCTGGTAATTGCCCATCCGCTCGGCATCCTGGTCAACCACCTCGTCCTCAAGGTCGCCGTAGCGCATCCTCACCTTGTCGAAATAGTAATAAAAGATGTTGCCGAGCACGGCATAGGTCTTGCCCAGTCTCTCGGTCTCTCTGTAAAAATCCTCCTGCGTGAAATCCGGCGGGTTCCCTGCCGCCTTGATGGCGCGGTTCAGCGTTTCGTAGGCCTTCACGGGCTCCTTGGTCAGGTAGTAGTATTCGCCCAGGAGGTGGAGGGCACCGAAATAATCCGCGTTGTAATTCGAGCGTGAAAGATCAATGGCTTTATCGAGATGGATCTTCATCAGCTTCAGGTTGTTCTGGGCCCGGTTGAGCCGGGCATACTGCAGGTGCAGCGGGGGGTAATCCTTGTCGCGCTTGTTCAGGGCTTCCAGCACGCCGTAAACAGCGGGAAAAATATTGTCTTCAACATCCTTGAAGCGCGGCGACTGGACCCCGTAATCGATTCTGACGTTTGATTTCTGGGCGACCTGCTTGTCCAGGTAATATGACGCAAGCTTTGCCAGGAGCGACGAGGGCACCTGGGACATCATCTTCTTTTCGTTGAGCTGCGCATGGACGTCGATGACCCGCTCGAACACGTCCCGCTCGATATACAGGTTCAGCAGTCCCGAGTATCCGATCTCGGAGTCCGGCTCCATTTCCACAATATCTTCATAGTATTTCTTGGCCTTGAAATACTGGCCCTGGTAGAAATAGGCGTTACCGATGCCGTACAGCGCGGTGATATTGCCCTTGTCCCTTAAGAGGACCCGGCGGTACATTTCTATGGCAACATCAAGCTGGGACCATTCCTCCCGCTTCTTGTCGCTGCCGGGATAATACCACCGGTTGATATTGAGCCGCATGGTGTTGTAGTATTCCCTGGGAACTTTTGAATAGAAATAGCCGAGCTTGTTCAACAGGTCGATGTCGTAGGCCTGGCCCTTTTTCCTCTGTATGTCATACAGCTTGTTCAGTTTTTGAATGGAAAAGTCATACTCTTTTTTTTCAAAATAGGCCTGGGCATACTCGGTGTACCCGTAGGCGTAGTCCTTGATATAATTCTCGTCAACGTCGCGGAAAATCTTCTCCGCCTTCGCGAAATCCTTCGGCTTCTTGAGGTAGTCGCCGCTTTCACGGATGAGGGCCGTGCCCTCCTTGATCATGCGCTTGGCCATGATAGGCTTGAAAATGAACTGATATCCGACAACAATCAGGACGCAGGTGGCCGCCGCGGCAGCCCCGACAATCTTCGTGATGGTCAGGAGGCGTTTCTGCCGTTCGCGTCCGGCCGCGGCGTATTCCGGCCGTGCCGCGATGACCCTGCGGGCAGGTCCTATCTTCTCCTCGGTGAGGGCTATCTTCTTCTGGAGCTTATCCTCAAGGTATTTATGAATGTTCCCTTCCGGCCTTCCTGCCAGGATCATGTTTATGAGCTGGCGGGTGTCCCGCGGCGGCAGCAGGTCGTTCACGACGACGTCCTTGACCGCTTCGCGGATGGCCGGGTTGAAGAGGAGCAGGGCCTTTTTCAGCCGCATGATATCGTGGTCTGACAGGTCAATGGCGCCGGCCGCGGCAGGCGGTTCCTCTGCCGCGGGGGCCCGGGAGGGTTTCTCTTTTCTGGACGGCTTCGGCTCCTCTTCAAGCATCTCGACCGCGAAATGGTCCTCGTCAACGGCAGGCAGATCGGGAATCGCCGGTCCCAGGTCTTCCGCGGGACCGCGGGCAGGTTCCTTTTTCTTGACCTTGCTGATTATATCCTTCGATGATTTGACTTCGGGAACCTCGCCCAATTCTTCAACGCTCTTGATGGACGCCAGGTCTTCGTCGGCGAGTTCCTCCATGGCCGGCTCAGTCAAATCCGGCTCCTCGGCGGGAACATACTCCTTTTCGGGAGCGGTTTTGGGAATATCCATTTCCGGGATATCAATGTCCCGGACTTCAGGCATTTCCACTTTCCCTTCATCAAAGGAAATCTCGGACAGATCGGGTATCTCCTGGGGCATCTCCTTCTCAAGGGTCACGCCTTTCGCCGGTTTTACAGCTGCCTTTCCCTTCTCCTCAGGAACCCCGATATCCTTCATTTCCAGGTCCGCCTGCTCCCCGAGGTCCAGGTCCTCGAAAACGGGCGTCTCTTCGAACTGGACAGGCTTCGCTTCAGCGCGCCGCGGCGCTTCTCTCTCTTCGACATAGGATTCAATGGGGGCGCGGTCCTGGTGGTCCAGCGATTCCGGTTCACCGGCGGTGAGGAACTCCAGTTCATCGGCAGGACTCATGCCCTCGGGTTTTTCCCCGCGTTCCACGGGAACGGCGGCAGATTCTTCCTCCCGGAGCGCACGGGGCACTCCCTTCCGTTCAGGGACGCCTTCCTCAACTTCATGGATAAGGCCGGTAATGTCTTCTATGGGAGCTTCTTCTTCGGCATAGGTTTCTTCAGCCGGCTTCTTCTCTTCGGTGAGTCGCTCCAGGTCGCCCGCGGGAAGGGCGAGGTCCTCCGGCTCCTCGAATTTCTCGGGAGCGGCATGAAATTCCTCTTCAACCGGTGGCGCCTCTTCGGCCTCGGCAACCGCCGTTGAAGGAGCGGCTGTTTCCCTGGCGGCAAGGGGCTTGCTCCCGCTCCGCTCGATCAGGTCCAGTATCCGCTCTATTTCGCCGAGCTCTTCCGGGGTGTATGATATTTCTTCTGTTTCAGCCATTGCTTAACGGTTTTTGCGTCTCCCGGACATCCAGGAGACATAATCAGATACTACGGCTTGCTGAATAAAAATCAATCAATTTTTATCCTCCGCCGCCCCGGCCCGGGACGAGGAGCAATATAGCACTTTTTGCAATTATTAATATAAATATTTTCTATTAGATTATCGACATATTTAACATAAGAATAAACTAGCAGTTTCCTGAAAAACTCCTTCCATGGAGTTTTTCAGGGCCGGTTTTACG